>Ga0209591_10000443_pt1 | contig 53794 bp, 57 predicted proteins | sample MAT01_FD_187207 | JGI IMG/M metagenome (GOLD analysis project Ga0209591, IMG submission 187207) | Freshwater microbial communities from Lake Fryxell liftoff mats and glacier meltwater in Antarctica - MAT-01 (SPAdes) (version 2) | ecosystem: Environmental > Aquatic > Freshwater > Ice > Liftoff...
CTATGGCCGCGTGATTCCGGCGCGGCAAGAGGGCGTGCGCCAGACCGTGCTGCGTGGACCCATCGGTGTGTGCGTTGCGTTCAGCCCCTGGAACTTCCCGTTCAATCAGGCCATCCGCAAGATCACCGCGGCCCTGGGCGCCGGCTGCACCATCGTCATCAAGGGCCCGGAAGACGCGCCGAGCGCGGTGGTGGCCATCGCCCAGCTCTTTCATGATGCCGGCCTGCCGCCGGGCTGCCTGAATGTGGTGTGGGGCGTGCCGCACGAGGTGAGCGATTTCCTCATCAAGAGCCCGATCGTGCGCAAGGTCAGCTTCACCGGTTCAGTGCAGGTCGGCAAGCTGCTGGGCGGGCTGGCCGGCAGCCTGATGAAGCGCTGCACGATGGAACTCGGCGGCCACGCGCCGGTGATCGTCTGCGACGACGCTGACGTGGAAGCCGCCGCCGACATGCTGGTGCCCTTCAAGTTTCGCAATGCCGGGCAGGTGTGCATCAGCCCCACGCGGTTCTACGTGCAGGAAGGCGCCTACGACAAGTTCGTCGCGCGCTTCCTGGCCAAGGTCGAGCAGGTGAAGGTGGGCGACGGCCTGCTGAAAGAAACGCGCATGGGGCCGCTGGCGCAAAAGCGTCGCGTGGCGGCCATTGCCGGGTTCATCGACGACGCGCAACAGCGCGGCGCCACCCTCCTGGCCGGTGGCCAGGCTTTGGTTGGAGAGGGCAACTTCTTCGCGCCCACAGTGGTGGCCGACCTGCCCGACGACAGCCGGCTGATGACCGAAGAGCCTTTCGGTCCGATCGCCGGCATCGTTCGTTTCAAGACCGTGGAAGAAGCGCTGCAACGTGCCAACAGCCTGCCCTTCGGCCTGGCCAGTTATGCCTTCACCGGCGGCACGAAATACGCGCGCGTCATCAGCGAAGGGTTGGAAGCTGGCATGGTCAGCATCAACCACTTCGGCATGGCGCTGGCCGAAACGCCATTCGGTGGCATCAAGGACAGTGGCTACGGCAGCGAAGGTGGGCTGGAGACCTTCGACGGCTACCTGAACACCAAGTTCGTGACGCAGTTGAACTGAGGCTGTGGGCGGGGCGGGGGCGGGCAGACAGTGCCGGCATTAAGCTCGCCGCATGGAAATTTCGACGTGGCTCGCCTTCTTCGCTGCTTCGTGGGCCATCAGCCTGTCACCCGGCCCCGGTGCGCTGGCCGCGATGAGCGCCGGCCTGAACCACGGCATGCGCAAGGGCTACTTCGCCACCCTCGGCCTGGTGCTGGGCATCTGGGCGCAACTGCTGGTGGTGGGGGTGGGCCTGGGCGCATTGCTGGCCACCAGCAGTGCCGCTTTCGGGGTGGTGAAGTGGGCCGGGGTGGCCTACCTCGTGTACCTGGGGGTGCAGCAGTGGCGCGCGCCGGTGCGGCCGCTGGCCGAGTTGCAGGCCGGCGCGGCCAGCGTGCGGCGGCGGGACTTGGTGCTGCGCGGCTTCGTCATCAATGCGCTCAACCCCAAGGGCACGGTGTTCCTGCTGGCCGTGGTGCCGCAGTTTCTTGCACTGTCGCAGCCGCTGGCCCCGCAGTACCTCGTCATCGCGCTGACGCTGGGATTCACCGACTTGACCGTGATGGCCGGCTACACCGCGCTGGCGGCCAAGGTGCTGGGCGCCATGAAATCGGTGCGCTCGATGAAGTGGCTGAACCGCGTCTTCGGCGGCCTCTTCGTCGCGGCGGGGGCGCTCTTGTCGGTCTTCACGCGCACCGCGTGAAAGGCGCCGCCTGAACATCGGGGCGGCGCCTTTCAGCGATCAGCGATCAGGTTCCCGAGATCAGCTGTCGGCAGTGAAGCCGATGCGCTTGACCAGCGGGCCCCAGCGCTCGAACTCGGCGCGCTGGCTGCGCGCCATTTCTTCCGGCGTGCTGCCCTGGGCCAGCAGGCCCACCACGGCCAGGCCGTCGACCAGGCCCTTGTCCTTCAGCGCGGCATTGATGGCGGCGTTGGCATTGCTCAGCACGTTGGCGGGCGTGCGCGCCGGGGCGTAAAAGCCGAACCACTCTTCGGTAGTGAGCTCGCCGAAACCCTGCTCTGCGAAGGTCAGCACGTCCTGCGCGAAGGGCAGGCGCGTCTTGCCCGATGTGGCCAGCAGCCGCAGCTTGCCGGCGCGGTGGTTCGGCAGCGGGTCGCCGGCAGGGCAGAACATGCAGGCGATCTGGCCGCCCATCACATCCACCAGCCCTGGCACGCTGCCGCGGTAGGGAATGTGTTTGAGATCCACGTTCTGGCTCAGGCCGAGCAGCGCGCCCAGGAAGTGCGGCGTGCTGCCTGCCGCCGGGGAGCCGTAATTGGCCTTGTCGGGGTTGGCCTTGGCCCACGCGATAAATCCCTTCACGTCCTTCACGCTGTCCGGGACCATGGGGCCCACCGAGAGACCGTGGTGCATGATGGCGGCGATGCTGACGGGCGTGAAATCGGCCACCGGGTCGTAGCTGAGTTTCTTGTAGACGTGCGGGTAGATCGAGGTGCACGAGAACGGTGACAGCGCCAGCACCGAACCGTCGGCGGCCGAGCTCTTCAGGCCATCGAGCGCAATGCGCCCACCCGCGCCAGGCCGGTTTTCCACGATGGCTGCGTTCTTCGCGTAAGCGCTGCCACCCACACGTTCGGCCACGCGGCGGCAGGCAATGTCGCCCGAACTGCCGGCGGGGAAGCCGTAAAGGAATTTCGGCTGTTCGAAGCCCTGCGCACGCAGGTGCAACGGCAGGGTGGCGCTGGCGGCAAGCACCAGGCTCTGGCGGCGGGTGAGGTTCATCGTCGTGTCTCCGTTGGTGGTTCGGGGTGGTGGGAAGAAGGGGCAGTGCGGTGTTTGCGCTCAGCGCCTGGCGCCCAACGCTCAGCTCTTGGTGACCTTGCCGGCGCGCTTGTCCAGGAAGGCTCGCACACGTTCTTTGGCCTCTTCGTCGCTCTGGGCAATGCTGGCAATCAGCGCTTCCATGAAAAGGCCGTCGCTGGCAGACAGGTCGGCAATGCGCGGCAGCGCCTGTGTGATGGCGTAGTTGGAAAGCGCCGTGTTGCCGGCGATCTTCTGCGCCAGTTCCAGCCCCTTCGCCAGGCCTGCGCCGTCGGCCACCAGGTAGTTGCTGACGGCGTGCTGCTGGCCTTCGGCGGCGTCGAAGACGCGGCCGGTCAGCATCATGTCGGTCATGCGCGCCACGCCGATGAGGCGGCTGATGCGCACCGAGCCGCCACCGCCCACGAAGATGCCGCGCGTGCCTTCCGGCAGGCCGTAGAAGGTGCTCGCTTCGGCCACGCGGATGTGCGCGCTGCTGGCCAGTTCCAGCCCGCCGCCCACCACCGCGCCGTGCAGCACGGCCACCACCGGCACCGGGCCGTACTGGATGGCATCGAAACACGCATGCCAGCTTCGCGAGTGGTGCACGGCTTGCGTGACGCTGCGCTCGCTCATCTCGCTCAAGTCGAGGCCGGCACAGAAGTGCGCGCCTTCGCCGCTGATGACGGCGGCCTTCACCTCCGGCGCCAGCCGTGCCATGTGCAGCCACACGGTGTGCAGTTGGGCCAGCAACTCGTCGTTGATGCTGTTGCGCTTGGCCGGCCGGTTCAGGCGCACGTGCAGCACCGGGCCGGCACGTTCCACACGCAGCAGGCTCAGGCCGCGCAGCGCAGCCGGAACGTCATCGGCCAGGGGTTCAAAAAGCAAGCTCATGAAAGGTCCGGTGTTCAGGGGCTGATGATGCGCGGCCCGCCGCCGGGCGCGTACAGGGCTTCCACCTCAAAAGCGCGGCGCTGCAGCACCAGGCGCTGATTGACATAGCCCTTGTCGGTGACTTCCCCGGTGGCCAGGCTGGGTGGGCCGTTCAGCACCAGCGCGCGCATGGGCGTCTGCGCCGAACCGGCGTTTTCGGCCTGCAGCGCGCGCAGCCCTTGCTGCAGATGCGCGGCAGCCTTTTCGGCTGGCAAGGCGCGGCCGGCTTCGGTGAGGAACAACAGCAAGCCGATTTCGCTCCGGTCGTGGCCGGTGATGACGGCGTCTTGCACGATGGGTGTCATTGCTGCCACCACCTTCAGCCGCAGCGTGCCCACGCTGACCCAGGTGCCGCTGGTGAGCTTGAAGTCTTCGGCCACGCGGCCGTTGAAGACGATGCCTTGCAAGGGATCGGCCTCGTCGGCCAGGTGCCCGGCGTCGCCGATGCGGTAGTAGCCTTCCTCGTCGAAAGCGGCGGCGGTGGCGGCGGGGTTGTGGAGGTAGCCCGGGAACACGTTCGCGCCGCGCACGCGCATTTCCAGCTTGCCCACCGGGTCTGCAGTGACAGGCACGAACTTCAATTCGACACCTGGCAGCGGCAGGCCGATGACACCCGGCGCATCGAGCCGCCAGTTCACGAAGGCCGCGGCCGGCGCGGTTTCGGTACTGCCCCAACTGGTGGTGAGCCACAGCGGCTCTTCACGCACCTGGGCGCAGGCGGCCATCAGGCGATTCCAGGTCGTCACCGGCATGCCGGCGCCGGCATAGAAGGCCATGCGCAGACGGCCGAAAAACCGGCGCGCCAGGGCTTCGTCGGCCTCCAGCGCCGGCAGCATCATCTCGAAGCCGCGCGGCACGTTGAAGTAGATCGTCGGCTGCACGTCGTGCAGATGCGCGATGGTGCGTTCGATGGCGCCGGGCAGCGGCCGGCCGTCGTCGATGTACATCGTGCCGCCGGCGCGCAGCACGACGTTGGTGTTGTGGTTGCCGCCGAAGGTGTGGCTCCAGGGCAGCCAGTCCAGCAGCACGGGCTTCTCGGCATCCAGAAAGCGCAGGGTCTGGGCCAGCATCTGCTGGTTGGCGCACAGCATGCGGTGGGTGTTGATGACGACCTTGGGGTGGCCGGTGCTGCCGCTGGTGAGCAGGTACTTGGCGTGCGTGTCAGGCGTGATGGCCGCAAAGGCTTGCATCACGGCCGGTGTTTCGTGCGCAGAAAGAAATTGGCTGAAGGGCAGGGCGCCAGCTACCGTTTCCGCACCCTGGCTGAACACGATGACGGGCTGCGGACTCGCAGCGTCGAAGATCGCATCCTGCACGGCCGCGCCGTAGGTGGCCGCGTTGCTGGCGTAGACCAGCGCCGGGTTCAGCGTTTGCAGAATGCCGTGCACGCGCGAGAAGTCACCCCCTGCCAGCCGGCAGTAGCCGCTGGATACCGTGCACACGGCGCGGCCCACATGCATGCCGGCCAGCAGCAGCACCAGATGGTCGAGCGCGTTGTCGCTGAGCACCACCACGGGCTTGGCTGCAGGCAGCGCCAGGTTCAGCAGCGCCTGCGCCACCGCGCCCACCTGCCGGCGCAGTTCACCCCAGTTCAGCGTCTTCCAGCCGCCCGCTTCAGCAGGCTCGGCAAAGGCCGGTGCATCGGGCGTGTGCGCGGCCCAGTGTTCCAGCCACTCGCCCACGCAGCGTGCATGGGGCTGCAGCGCATCGGGGCAGCGCAGCACGAAGGCGCCTGTGCCATCACCGAGTTCAACTTTCTGTACCGCGCGGGGTGCCAGCAGGGCAGGACTCACAGGCCTCCTCCATACACCTCTGTATGTGTCGACTCGATGCTAGACGCGGCTGGCGGTGCCGGCATCCGGGTATGCCCAGGGCGCCATACATCACTGCATGGCGTGGCATCATCGTCGCGCAGTTACTCCGCTTCATGCGTTTCATGCGTTTCATGCGCTTCACGCGCTTCACGCGCTTCACGCGCTTCGTACGCTTCGTGCGATGGACCCACCATGAGCCAGCCCCCCACCCGCCCAGCGCCGCTGCGCCGGAACAACCGCGCTGTCGTGGTGGCGGGTGAGCCCGCGCGTGCGCCGCTGACGCCCGAGTCCTGGGTCGAGGCTGCCACCACGGTGCTGGTGGACCAGGGCATCGACCACGTTCGCGTTGATGTGCTGGCCGGGCAACTGGGCGTCACACGAGGCAGTTTCTACTGGCACTTTCGCGACCGCGAAGACCTGCTGCGCCGCGTGCTGCAGGCCTGGAGCGAGCGTGCCACCGAGCAGCTGACACGCCGCCTGGCCACCGCCCACGCCGACCCCCGCAAGCAGTTGCGCGATGTCATTTCGCTGCCCTTTCGCGGCCGTGCCGCAGCCAAGGCAGCGCGCATCGAGCTGGCCATACGCGCCTGGGCGCGGCGCGACGAACTGGCACGGCTGGCGGTGGATGCCGCCGACGGCGCACGCATCGGCTACCACCGCGAAATCTTCAGCGCGCTGGGTTTCGCAAACGACGAGGCGGGCCAGCGCGCCTTTCTGCTGTACGGCTACGAGGTGGCCGAGTCTTTGCTGCAAGGCCAGGGCACGGCAGCGCACCGTCAGGCGCGGGCGGCCTATGTCGAGCGTCTGATGCTGCAGCCACTGCCGGCGCATGGAGTGGGCGGGAGTGGGCGCGAGGGCGAGGGCGCGGGCGAAGGCGAAGGCGAAGGCGAAGGCGCGGGGGTATAAGTGCGGGATGATTGAATCCATCCTGCTGACCACAGCCCGCGTCTCGACCTTCGATGGCAAACGCCTGCTCACGGGAGCCAGCGGCTTCTTCTTCGAACGCGACGAGCGGCTTTTTCTCGTCACCAGCCGCCATGTCGTCATCGACGGGCCGAGCAAGCACTACCCCAGCCGCATCGAGGTGGAACTGCACACCGATGTCCACAACCTCACGCAGTCCATCGGCCTGTCGGTGCTGCTCTACCGCGACGGCAAGAGCATCTGGCGCCAGGGGTGCGACGACGGTGGCGAGATCGACGTCGCAGTGGTTGAACTGGAGCGTGCGGCCCTGCCCAAGGACGTGGCGATGTGTTGCTTCACCCCTGCACACCTGCAAGGCACGCTGGACGAGGTGGAGGTGGGCAGCTCGCTGCTGGTGGTGGGTTTCCCGCTGGGTTTCCACGACGCCCTGCACCACCTGCCCGTGGTGCGGCAGGCGGCCATCGCGTCGTCTTTCGGCCTGCGCTTCCAGGGCCAGGGCTTTTTTCTCACCGACGCGCGCACCCACCGCGGCACCAGCGGCGCGCCGGTGGTGATGCGGGAACCTGCGGGCAGCACCCTGCAGTTGCCGTGGAAGCTGCTGGGCGTGCACTCTTCGCGCATGGACATGGGCACTCGCGACCGCAAGGAAGATGAGTCGCTGGGCCTGAATTGCGCGTGGTACGCCGACATCCTGATGACCCTGACGACCGAGGCAACGCCGGCCGATGTGGAAGCTACGGATGTGGAATTAGGGCAATCCCCTAAGATAAGTGGTTGAACACCTGAAAGATCCCCTCCCTTGATGAATGCAACCCACGCCCACATCGTCGTCATCCGCCGCGGAGACATCGTGGCAGGCCACCAGTTGCGCATCAACGGCGGTGGCACCGGTCAGTCGAAGTTCTTCAGCGCCGGCCGCTACGGCAGCCCCGACAAGGCGCGCCGCGCCGCCGAGAAAGAAGCCCGTGAGATGGGCTTGCCCAAGGCGCTGCGCCGCGGCGGCAGCCCGCAGGGCCGGGTGCTGTGCACCAGCGCCACGCGCAGCGCCGGTATTCGCTTCGACTGGTCGCGCGCGACCCTCGAGCCCATGCTGCGTGTGGTTGCGAGTTGGGTGGACAAAAGCGGTCATGCGCGCCAGACCTCGTACTCGGTGGAACGCAACGGCCTGGACGGCGCACTGGACAAGGCCATCAAGGCCCGCACGTCCAGCGGCGCACCGCTGCCCGACCGCGTTGCGCTGCTGCGCCTGCTGCGCCGCGAGTACCGCACCAAAAGCCAACTCGCCAGCTGAAGCGCAGGGCGCCCGAGGCCCGCCCGCGTTGTCGGACTTGCCGAGTTTCCGGGCTACAGCCCCCGCAACGTGCTGTGCAGCAGGGCGTGGCATTCGCGCCGCACTGCGCGCGCAGAGCCTCCAGCCGCTCTGCCAAAACTTCAGGGTTCTCGATGCGCGCGCGGTGACGCTCAAGCGTGGCCAAGGCCACCTCATGCAGCCTCAAGTTGCGCGTGCGTTGCGCCGCCTCGATGAGTTGCAGCACGGCCTCTCTTGGCTCGCCAGCCACGGCCGAACCCAGCGCCGCGCGGGTCAGTTCGTTGATGTGGGCGTGCGCCTTGCGCACCGGTTCGGACAGTGACTCGAAGGCTTCGCAGGTGCGCGACAACAGCTCCGTCACCTGCTTGTTGGTGCAGTAGCGCAGGCCCACCGTGTGCGCCCAGGCTTGCGCCATGGGCATCTGAACGCCGGCACCACACAACGTCGACAAGGCCAGAAGGAAGGCGATGGCAGCGTCGACTGCGGCATCGTCCTCGGCCAGTGAACAAAAGTTCTCTTCCATGTGCTGCATCGCCAGCATGGCATCGCCGCGCAGCACCGCGGCCAGCGCATCCACCAAGTGGGCGTAGCGCGTCAGCCGCCGCGCCAGGATTCTGGCTTCGCTTGCCGGCGTGCCGGCCTTAGCGGGGCCAGCGGCACCGCCACCTGCGCCACCTGCACCACCGGTCAGCGCGGCCTGCAGACGTGGTTCATCGATGGTCTTGCCGAGCTTGTTGCGCAGGTCCTGCAGAGCCGTCAGTTGCTGCTGCTTGAACGCATCCACGGCCAGCAGAAGGATGACGCGGTGGTCGAAGTCAGGTGACAGCAGGCCGCCGCGTTCGACCACTTGCGCCAGGACTCGCATCGACCCGCCTTGGTCGACCGTGTAGAACGCCAGGATGCCGTACTTCTGATTGCGCGCGACAGAGTGCGGCGTGACCTCGATCGCGCGGCGGAAGGTCTCGGCCGCGGCGGCGTAGTCGCCCCGGTCGGTGTAGATGCGGCCCAGCACGTCGTAGGCGTCCAGTACGGCCCGCGCGCCTCGTAGCGTGGCTGGCTCAGCGCCAGCGCCCCGGCGTGGTCGCTGCAGTCGATGGCCAGTTCGGCCGCCTCGGCCACCACCGGGTAGCTGCTGTTGGCCGACAGCACCATGACGATGGTGGACAAGGTGATCAAACGCCGCTGGCGCAAATCGCCGATGAGGTCCTGGCCGAGCGTGCCGTCACCCAGGCGCTGGTTCACACAGCACGATGTTGAAGGGCCTTGCCGCTGCTGGCTGCCGCGCCTCCAGCGCCTTGGCGCACTGCACCACCTGGCTGGCGTCCATCGCGCGCAACTGCGATGCCGGCATCTGCCGCGCCGTGCCGTGGCCGTCGACGATCAGGGCGTGTGTGCTGGTGCCGAAGCGTGCGCGCAGGTGGAGATGGAGGGTGGATTCGGTCACGCGCGGCGTGGGGTTCGGAGCGGTTGGGGGAACGGGTCGCGTTTGCAGCGGACCAGGCCGCATCTGGTACCCCAGCGCGGCGCGGCGCTCCTGGCAAGCAAAGGTGACAGCCAAGCCGCGCGCCGACTTGTGCCTGCCGTGGTGCGGGGGGCCAAGTTTCATGATGCGGGCAGTGCCCAGGCGCACGGAACATATCCGCATCAGGCGAAGCCCGGTCCGAAAGACTCGCGCAGAAAAGCCACGAAGGCCTGCACCGCGCGCGGCACATGGGCCGAATAGGGCCGGATGGCGTAGAGCCTTTCACCGAAAGCGCCGGTCGATCGCCACTGCGGCAATAGCTCAACCAGCGTGCCCGCCTGCAACGCGCTTTGAGCACTGAAATCGGGCAGCAGGGCCACGCCCAGGCCGGCGATAGCGGCGTCGCGCAGCGCTTCGCTGTTGTTCGCTGCGAGCGGGCCGCTAACGGGCACGGTCACCAGTTCGTCCTGCGCGGCGCGACGCCGCGTCGGCACGAAGGTCCAGGCGGCGCCCGTGGGGCTGCGCGGGTAGTGCAGGGCGGGGTGCCGGGTCAGGTCGGCCGGGCAGGTGGGTGTGCCGTGCTGCGCCAGATAGCCGCGCCCGGCCACCAGCACCACGCGCGTGGCGCACAGGTTCCAGGCCACGTGCGTTTCAGGCGGTGCGTCGGCATGCCGCACGGCGAGGTCGAAGCCGTCCATCGCCAACGGGCGCAGGCGGTCGGACATGTCCAGTTCCAGCTGTATCCCGGGGTGTGCTCGCAGAAACAGCGGCAGCCGCGGCACCAGCTGCTGACGCGAAAAGGCCACCGGTGCGGTAACGCGCAGCAGGCCCTGCGGCGCGGCAGCCAGGTCGCGCACGCTTTCGAAGCTGGTGGCGATGCACTCGAAAGGTTCACGCGTCTGCGCCACCAGGCGCTCGCCCGCCTCGGTCAGGCGCACGCTGCGTGTGGTGCGCTGGACCAGGGCCACGCCAGCGGCGGCTTCCAATTCGACGATGTGCTGGCTCATCGCCGCCTTGCTGACACCCAGCCGCGCCGCCGCAGCCGTGAAGCTGCCTTGTTGGTGCAGCACCGTCAGCCAATGCAGGTGCGACCAGAGATGGCTTACTTTCTTCTCTTTCATGTATCTATTGTTCATTGAAATGAACAATGTGTTCAAGCTATGCAGGCTGTGCAAACGTGGGAATGCTGCCTAGACTCTGGCGGCTTCCGTGCATGCACCTTCACAGAACATCGGAGTTTTCGTTGACCCCTGCCTACACCGACAGCGCCGACCTGGGCCACTTTATCCAGGGTCAGCGCACGCCTGGCACCGGCACGCGCTGCCAGACCGTGTGGAACCCCGCCACAGGCTCTGCGGCGCGCCGGGTGCTGCTGGCCAGCGCTGACGACGTGGCTGCGGCCGTGGCCGCGGCGGCGGCCGCTCAGCCAGCCTGGGGCGAGATGCCGCCCATTCGACGGGCGCGCGTGATGAACAACTTCCTGGCGCTGATGAACCGCCACAGAGACGCGCTGGCAGCCATGATCACTGCCGAACACGGCAAGGTCTTCACCGACGCCCAGGGCGAGGTCTCGCGCGGCATCGACATCGTCGAATTCGCTTGCGGCGTGCCGCAATTGCTCAAGGGTGACTACAGCGACCAGGTCAGCACCGGCATCGACAATTGGACGCTGCGACAGCCGCTGGGCGTGGTGGCCGGCATCACGCCCTTCAACTTCCCCTGCATGGTGCCTTGCTGGATGTTCCCGGTGGCGCTGGCCTGTGGCAACGCCTTCATCCTGAAGCCGAGCGAACGCGACCCCAGCGCCGCACTTTTCATGGCCGAGCTGCTCAAGGAAGCCGGCCTGCCCGACGGCGTCTTCAACGTCGTCAACGGCGACAAGGCGGCGGTGGATGCACTGCTCACGCACCCTGACGTGAGGGCACTGAGCTTTGTCGGCAGCACGCCCATCGCGCAATACATCTACGAGACCGGCGCCCATCATGGCAAACGCGTTCAGGCCCTGGGCGGCGCGAAGAACCACATGGTGGTCATGCCCGACGCCAACCTCGAGCAGGCAGTGGATGCGCTGATCGGCGCCGCCTACGGCAGTGCAGGTGAACGCTGCATGGCCATCAGCGTGGCCGTGCTCGTGGCTGATGTGGGCGACAAGATCGTGCCGCTGCTGGCTGCACGCGCGAAGGCGTTGAAGATCAAGAACGGCATGGAGATCGACGCCGAGATGGGCCCCGTCGTCACCCGGGAAGCACGCGACCGGATCGAGAGCTACATCGGCATCGGCGTTGAAGAAGGTGCGAAGCTGGTGGTCGATGGCCGCAAGCATCAGGTGGCGGGTTTCGAGAAAGGGTTCTTCACCGGCGGCACGCTCTTCGACAACGTTCAGCCTTCAATGCGCATTTACAAGGAAGAGATCTTCGGTCCCGTGCTGGCATGCGTGCGCGTGCCCGATTTCGCTCAGGCGCTGAAGCTTGTCAACGAACACGAGTTCGGCAACGGCGTGGCGCTCTTCACCAGCAACGGCGGCGTGGCGCGTGAATTCAGCCGCCGTGTGCAAGTGGGCATGGTGGGCATCAACGTTCCGATCCCCGTGCCGATGGCCTGGCACGGTTTTGGTGGCTGGAAGAAGAGTTTTTTCGGCGACATGCACGCCTACGGCGAAGAAGGCGTGCGCTTCTACACCAAGCAAAAGAGCGTGTTGCAGCGCTGGCCCGACAGCATTGCCAAAGGCGCCGAGTTCGTGATACCGACGGCGAAGTAAATAAGTTGCGCCGCATGGCGGCGAGAAAACCGAACGGCCCCGGTGCGTCGAAGCACAGGGGCCGTTTTTTTGGGTCACGATGGTGGAGATGAGGAGGATCGAACTCCTGGCCTTCGCGTTGCGAACGCGACGCTCTCCCAGCTGAGCTACACCCCCAACGAACCGCCAAAATTCTAGCACCGGGCTGCACGGCGACGGGCAGGGCTAACATCCCAGCCCCACCAAGACAAGCCAGTTGCCATGAAGACACTGCGTGCCCGCACCGACCCTGCCTGGCTTGAAGCCCAGTACAACAACCGCACCCGCGTGCCAGACCACGCGCTGCATTTCTCGCGCTGGGCGGAAGCCTCGCGCCTGGTGCGTGGCAAGAGCGCGGCCCACATCGACCTCGCGTACGGCGACGGTGCCGGCGAGAAGCTGGACATTTTTCCCGCTGCCAACACTTCAAACGCCAGCGGCGCGCCTGTGATCGTGTTCATCCACGGGGGCTACTGGCGTTCGCTGGACAAGGCCGACTTTTCTTTCATCGCACCCGCCTTGAATGCCGCGGGCGCTACTGTGGTGCTGCCCAATTACGCGCTGTGCCCGGCGGTGGACATCGAACACATCGCGCTGCAGCTGACGCGTGCCGTGGCCTGGGTGTGGCACCACGCAGGGCAGTACGGCGCCGACAACGCGCGCATTGGCGTGGTGGGCCATTCGGCAGGCGGCCACCTGGCCACCATGCTGCTGTCATGTCGCTGGAAAGACGTGGACAGTGCACTGCCCACGCAGCCGCTGCACGCAGCGTTGTCCATCTCGGGCGTCTTTGATCTCGAGCCGCTGCGGCAGGTGCCTTCCTTGCAGGCTGACCTGCAACTTACGCCGGCCAGCGTGCGCAGGTTGAGCCCGGCGTTTTTTCCGCGCCCCAAAAGCGGCCGGCTTTTCACCACCGTGGGCATGGAAGAGAGCGACGAATTCCTGCGTCAGAACGCGCTGATTCGCGACGTTTGGGGCCCGACTGCGGTTTCGGTGTGTGAGACGCTGCCCGGGCTGAATCACTTCTCGGTGGTGGAAGGGCTGGCAGATGCACGTTCGCGTCTGCACCACCTGGCCTTGCGCACGGTGGGTCTGCGCTGAACCGCTGAACAGTCCACATCAAGAGGCAAACAAATCCTGTTGTGCGGCGGGCTGGCGGCAGTAAAGGCCGATCGGGCTATGCCTGATCGGCCTTCAGAACCGCACGGGGTCGAACTTGGGACTTGCTTGGGTCAAGCCCCGCCGAACAGCCAGTCAAAGATGGTCATCCAGCCCCCGGTGTAGGGGAAAGAGGAGCTCGCTTCGTTAGTGGTGGTGCGCATCTTTGATCTCCAGAGCGGTTTTCGGTCAACAGCGACCTTGAACGCAATTTGAGCAAAAAATCGCAGAACCTAGAAGCTGCAAACCTTGACAGGTTGACGGATAGACCCTGCCTGTGCTATCAGCTGACCGAGGCATCAGGCTGCCGGCTGGTGATGTGCAAACCGGGCCTGCCCAGCCCCGAGCTGCCGCTGCCAAACCTGCGCCAAACCTGCGCCAAACCTCCGCCCGTCAGATCAGGCGCAGCGACATGGCCTTCAGCACGGCCATGTGCTTGCCAGAAACACCCAGCTTCTTGGAGATGTTTCGCAGGTGAAAGGTCACCGCATGCGTGGACAGGTTGAGGATCTGCCCGATCTCCCAGGCCGACTTGCCTTCCTTGGTCCACTTCAGCACCTCTTTCTCTCTGGGAGACAGTCGCTCGGTGGGTGCTGCTGCCGTCTCGTCCGCATCCGCGAACAAGCGGACTGCGGTCTCCTGCGCGTACACGGCCAGCAGCTGCAAGTCGGCGATCATCCGCGTGAGCTTCGAGTCCGCCTTGGGCAGAGGATCGTGCCGGTCCACGCCCAGCAAGAAGTGCCTTCCTCCGGACATGTGCAGGGCCATCGCGATGCCTGTCCGATAGCCGAAGGGGGCTTGCAGGTCCCAAAGGTCTACAGCGTCTTCCTGGACGTACAGGCTTTGGTCGTAAGTGAAGGGCAGGTCCGAGGTCTTCAGCCGGCGGTGAACCGGGTCACGCTGTGTGTTCTCCATGCTCTGCGAAGCAGCATAGAACGCGGTGGGCGTGTTGCCGATGGCGACGTAGGAGGCCTTCCTGCCCGGGCGCTCGATGGCCAGGGCTGCCGAGACGATTCCAAAATCCATCTTGTGGGCGAATGCGATCAGCCGCTGCTCGAAGGTGGCGCGGTCGGACGACTCGCGCACATCTTGATAGTCCTTCTGCTTCATCTGCTTACAGCGCCTTCGATGGCTACCAAAGTTTGTAGGTTGCGAACAACGCCGAGGTTCTGCAAGATTCAAACCCTGTCATCACGCTAAGGGGCATCTTGTGGAAATTCGAGCTTGGCATGTATTTTCATGGTTGAAGTATGAATGGCGTTTGCCGGAAAGCTGTGCCGATTGGCCAACCTTTTCACATGTTCAAACAGTAGTTCTCGAAGACCGGCAAATGGGCAAGGGGGCACGCCCGCGTGGCGAAACCGTTTGGTCCGCCACCATCGGGGCCATGACGCTTGGGCTGGCGTGGGAGTGGGTCGAGCTCCGGGAAGGGGTGCTCATGCTGCGGGACCCGAACACCATCATCACCAACGTGCTGTTTCTCGACGCCGGGCTCGCATTGGAAACCGAATGCGCCGCGATCAGCAGCGCAAACCGGTTGACCCACGAACTGCCTTGGCAGTCAACGGTGAGCAACGTTTTGGGCGCCGAACGGGCCGGTGTTGGATTGATGCAATCCGCACCGCTGTCCAGGATCGGTAGCCGGCTGCCCCGCAGCGCCAAAGTCGGCCACAGACCGGACCTCAGCGCGGCGGCGGCCTGACGCTTTGCGAGGCGCCCTTGTGAGACGGGCGTGCCCGCAAAGCGTCGGTGGCAATTCGGCGCCCTTGCAGGCACGATGGGGCCGAGCTGCCGCAAAGACGCACCAACTGCCTTCAAGTCGCGATGAACGCGGCTTGAAGGCAGTTTTGGCAGCAGCGCGAGGCCCGCGCGACAATCAAGGCCATGAAATACCTGCACACCATGGTCCGCGTGACCGAGATCGACAAGTCGCTGGCCTTCTACCGCGACGCCCTCGGCCTGGAGGTCGCACGCCGCACCGACCACGAACAAGGCCGCTTTTCGCTGCTGTATCTCTCGGCGCCCGGCGATCCTGCGGCGCAGATCGAGCTCACCTACAACTGGCCTGCGGCTGACGGTACCGACGAGACCTACACCGGTGGCCGCAACTTCGGCCACGTGGCCTATGCCGTCGACAACATCTACGCCGCCTGCCAGCGCCTGATGGACCACGGCGTGCTCATCAACCGCCCGCCGCGCGATGGCCGCATGGCCTTCGTGCGCTCGCCAGACGGCATCAGCATCGAACTGCTGCAAGCCGGCCCGGCGCTGTCGCCGGCCGAACCCTGGACGTCCATGCCCAACGTCGGCGCCTGGTAGGCACCCGGCAGCAGCTCGCAAGCGCCATGTACCTGCCCGCTCCCTTCGCGCAGCACGACCCGGCACCACTGCGCGCGCTGATGCGTGAACACCCGCTGGCGACGCTGGTCACTTTTCAGAGCGGTGAAACCACGGCCGACCATGTGCCGCTGGAGTTCGATGCCGCCATGCAAACGCTGCGCGGTCATGTGGCGCGCGCCAATCCGCTGTGGCGCGCCGCGGCGGGGCACCGCGTGCTGGCCGTCTTCAGCGGGCCGCAGGCTTATGTCTCACCCAGCTGGTACCCGAGCAAGGCCGCCACCCACAAGGTGGTGCCGACCTGGAACTACACCGTGGTGCACGCGCACGGCACGCTGCGTGCGGTGGAGGACGCGCCCTGGCTGTATGCGCTGGTGAGCCGACTCACCGACCACCACGAAACAATGCGCGCCGACCCCTGGGCGGTGAACGACGCGCCGGCCGACTATGTGCAGCCCATGCTGCGCGCCATAGTCGGCATCGAGATCGCGGTGGACAGTCGGGTGGGCAAGTGGAAAATCAGCCAGAACCGCAGCGACGCCGACCGCCTGGGCGTGGCCGCTGGTCTGCCCGAGAGCGCGCCCGAGGCGCAGGCCATGGCTGATCTGGTGCGCGCTTGCAGTATTGCCAAGGAGAGCCCGTGAAGAAGCCCCTGATGAAGCGTTTGTCCCTCACAGTCTTGAGCGTCATTGCGGTGGCGGCCTTGCTGGCCGGCGCACCTGCGCAGGCGCAAAAGCTCGCGCCCGGCCTTTGGGAACACAGCATGACGATGAAGAGCAGCGACCCGCGCATGAATGAGGGCATGGCGCGCATGCAGAAAGAGCTGGCCGGGATGCCGCCCGAACAGCGCAAGCAGATGGAAGCCATGATGGCGGCGCAGGGCATGAACATGGGCATGGCCGCCGGGGCTGGTGGACCTGCCATCGTCGCGAAGGTGTGCCTCACGCCCGAGCAGGCCGCGCGCGACGAAATGCCGCCGCCGTCTGAAGGAGACTGCAAGCAGACTGTCGTGCAGCGCAGCGGCAACACACTGCGCATGAAGTTCACGTGCACCGGCAAGGATCTAGCCAAGGGTGAAGGCGAGTACACGCTGGAAAGCCCCAAGGCCCACCGCGGTCGCACGGTCATCGATGCGCAGGAAGGGGGCAAGACCGTGCGCATGGAGATGAACCACACAGGCCGCTGGCTGGCCGCCGACTGCGGGGCCGTCAAACCCCGGCCATGAACTGGAGGCGTTGAACTACACCGGCACCGTGTAGTTCAGCGTCATGCGCCCACCATCGACGACGATGATCTCGCCCGTCATGTAGCTGGCGGCATCGCTCAGCAAGAAGGCCGCCACGTCGGCGATTTCTTCCGGTTCACCCAGGCGTTTCATTGGCGTGCGGCTCATGATGCGCGCCTTGGCCTCGTCGCTGGTGAGCACGGCGCTCTTGGCCAACTCCGTGGCGATGGTGCCTGGCGCCACGGCGTTCACGCGCACACCCTGGTCGGCCAGCGAAAGCGCCATCACGCGTGTCAGCTGGTTGACGCCGCCCTTGCTGGCGTTGTAGCTGGCAATGCTGGGAATGGCCAGCGTGCCGTTCACCGAGCTCATGTTGACGATGGCGCCGCGCTGGCGCTTCACCATCTCGCGCGCCACCGCCTGGCCCACCAGGAAACTGCCCTTGAGGTTGACGTCGATCACCGCGTCCCAGTCGGCCTCGGTGATGTCGAGGAAGGGCGCGGCCTTGAAGATGCCGGCGTTGTTCACCAGGCCGTCCACCTGCCCGAAGCGCGCCAGCGTGGCGGCCAGCGCGGCATCCACATCGGCCTTGTCGGCCACGTTGCAGTGTTGGTAAAGGGCCTGGCCGCCGCCGGCGTTCAGCTCATCGGCCAGGCGCCGGCCGGCGTCGTCGGCCATGTCCCACAGCGACACGGCAGCGCCGTCGCGCACCAGGCGCCGCGCACAGGCCTCGCCGATGCCTTGCGAGGCGCCGGTGATGACGACCACCTGGCCGTCGAGGCCGAAGTGAACATTGTTGCTGGGCATGTCTTGTTCCTCTTGTTGGTTCTTCGTGTTTGTGTTCATGCCGCCGGCCTGTCCAGCCATACGGCCATGCCCTGCGCATTCAGCTCCAGGTCCATGGCCAGCAGGCTGGCCACTTCGGCCGGGGTTTTCGTGCAGCCATGCGCGGCCAGGCTTGCGCTGAAGATCTGCAGCTGCCCGTCCATCAGCGCCTGGTGGCGTTCGGGCGCGTGCTGCACACGGCGGCCCAGGGCCACCATCTCCTGCAGCAGGCCCAGCAGCAGCGCACCCAGGCGCGGCACGTCGCCATTTTCCGCACCCACACGGCCGTAATGCGTGAGGTACATGCACGCCGGCTCGGCGGCCAGCAGTCGCTGGACCGAGCGCTGCAGCATTTCGGGTTCGAACTGCACCGGTGTCGAGGTGGGGATGATCCACGCGCCCTTGTCAGTGTCGAATTCGCGGTAGCTCAGGCCGAAGGTATCGCCGGTGAACCAGCCTCGGCTGGCTTCGTCCCAGATGCAGTGGTGATGACGCGCGTGGCCTGGGGTGTCGATGAGCTTGAGCGGCCGGCCTGCCAGCGCCACCACCTGTCCGTCGTGGCTGTTCAGCACGCGCGCTTCGGGCACCGGAAACAACTCGCCGTAAGAGCGCTTCATTTCCTCTTCTCCGTACACCGCCATCGCGCCGGCCCAGAGCTTGGACGGGTCGATCAGATGGCGCGCGCCGCGCGGGTGCACCAGCAGCTGGGCGTTCGGCAAGTGCTGCATCAGCAGGCCCACGCCTCCCGCGTGGTCGAGGTGAACATGGGTCGGGATGACCCAGTCCACGGCGTCAACACCCAGCTCGAGCGCCTGCAGCGCGCCCAGCAGGCGCGGCACGGCGAAGTTGGTGCCGGTGTCGATGAACGCGGCGCGGCCGTTCTCCACCATCAGATAGGCGGCATCGAAAGCATCGCGATGGAAGCCGGTGTCGATGGCGTGCACGCCGTGCGACAGCGGTTGAACGAACGGCGGCAGCGAAGCTGCAGCGGGGGCATGGGTGTGGGCAGGGGCATTCATGGCGTCATTTTCAGCGACGCCGGGCGGCTGTCGCGCGCATGTCGAATGCTTTACTTGTAAAGCAGTGCACGGTAACAATGGTGGCCCCTCAACGGTCCGGGCAACCGGCACAGCGCATGCGCATCGTCTGCATCGGCGGCGGCCCCGCCGGCCTCTACTTCGCGCTGCTGATGAAGCAGCTGAACCCCGCGCACCGCATCACCGTGGTGGAACGCAACCGCCCCTACGACACCTTCGGCTGGGGCGTGGTGTTCAGCGACGCGACGATGGAGAACATGCGGTTGTGGGACCGTGAGTCGGCCGACCAGATCGAGGTGGCCTTCAACCACTGGGACGACATCGAGCTGCACTTCAAGGGCCACTGCATCCGCAGCGGTGGCCACGGCTTCGTCGGCATCGGGCGCAAGAAGCTCTTGAACATCTTGCAGCACCGCTGCGAAGCGGTGGGTGTGGAGCTGGTCTTCGAAACCGAAGCGGACAGCGACGAGGACTACCCAGACGCCGACCTCGTGATCGCCAGCGACGGCGTGAACTCGCGCATCCGCCAGAAGTACGCTGGCGTTTTTCAGGCAGATGTGGTGACGCGCCCCAACCGCTTCATCTGGCTGGGCACGACGCAGCTCTTCGACGCCTTCAACTTTCTCTTCGAGAAGACCGAGCACGGCTGGTTCCAGGCCCACGTCTACAAGTTCGACGACAGCACCACCACCTTCATTGTCGAGACGCCAGAAGACGTGTGGCTGGCTCATGGCCTGGACCAAGCCGGCCCGGACGAGAGCGTGGCTTTCTGCGAGCAGCTGTTTGCGCCGCACCTGCATGGCCACAAGCTGATGAGCAATGCGCGCCATCTTGATGAGTCGAAGCGCGGTAGCGCCTGGATCAACTTCCAGCGCGTGCGCTGCAAGACCTGGCACCACTTCAACGGCAAGAGCCAAGTCGTGCTGATGGGCGACGCCGTGCACACCGCGCACTTCGCCATTGGCTCGGGCACCAAGCTGGCGCTGGAAGACGCCATCGAGCTGACGCGCCTGTTCAAGGAAATCGGCGAAGACATCCCTGTTGTGCTGGCGCGCTACCAGGCCGAGCGCGAGGTCGACGTGCTGCGCCTGCAAAACGCCGCCTGGAACGCGATGGAGTGGTTCGAGGTGGTGGGCCGGCGCTACTGCGAACAGCTGCCGCCAGAACAGTTCATGTACAGCATGCTCACACGCAGCCAGCGCATCAGCCATGAAAACCTGCGCTTGCGTGACGCGGCCTGGCTGCAAGGCTACGAGCGCTGGTTTGCGCGCCGCGCCGGTGTGCCGGTGGGCGATGACGCGAAGCCGCCCAGCCCCATGTTCACACCGTTCACGCTGCGAGGCATGACCGTGCCCAACCGCGTGGTGGTGTCGCCGATGGCGATGTACTCTGCGCAGGACGGTCTGCCCGGCGACTTCCACCTCGTGCACTTCGGCGCGCGCGCTTTGGGCGGCGCCGGGCTGCTGTACACCGAGATGACCTGCACCAGCCCCGACGCGCGCATCACGCCTGGCTGCGCTGGCTTGTGGAACGACGCGCAGCAGGCGGCCTGGGCGCGCATCGTGCAGTTCGTGCACACGAACTCGGCCGCGAAAATGGGTGTGCAGCTGGGCCATGCCGGGCGCAAGGGCAGCACGCAGCTGGGGTGGCAGCAGATGGACGAGCCACTCGAGACTGGAAACTGGCCGCTGCGGTCGGCATCGGCGATTCCCTACGGTCCGAACTCGCAGGTGCCGCACGCGATGGACGAAGCCGACATGGCGCGCGTGACAACCGACTTCGTGGCCGCCACCCGCCGTGCCGCCACTGCCGGCTTCGACATCCTGGAGCTGCACTGCGCACACGGCTATTTGCTCAGCAGTTTCCTTTCGCCACTGACCAACCAGCGCACCGATGATTACGGTGGCTCCGTCGAAAGACGCGCACGCTTTCCGCTGCAGCTGTTCGCTGCGATGCGGGCCGCGTGGCCGCAAGACCGCCCGATCAGCGTGCGCCTGAGTTGCCACGACTGGTTTCCCGGCGGCAACACCGCCGATGAGGCTGTGGCCTTGGCGCAGCTGTTCAAAGCGGCCGGTGCCGACATCATCGACTGCAGCAGCGGGCAGGTGGTGCGCGAACAGAAACCCGTCTACGGGCGCATGTGGCAAACGCCCTTTGCCGACCGCATTCGCAACGAGGTCGGCATTCCTACTGTGGCGGTGGGCAGCATCTTCGAGGCCGACCATGTGAACATGGTCATCGCCGCCGGCCGTGCCGACCTGTGCGCAGTGGCACGCCCGCACCTGGCCGACCCGGCCTGGACGCTGCACGAGGCCGCGAAGATCGGCTTCGACGCGATTGCCTGGCCGCCGCAGTACCTGTCTGGCCGCGCGCAGTACCTCGCCAACCAGAAGAAGCACTTCGCATGAACGACGACCGCCGCCCCTTCCAGGCCTATGCCGCGCGCCACTTCCAGTGGCAGTGCAGCGACGACGGGCGCGTGGCCACCGTCACGTTGAACCGGCCCGAGAAGAAAAACCCCCTCACGTTCGAGAGTTATGCCGAACTGCGCGACCTCTTCCTGGGCCTGCAGCACGCCAGCGATGTGCGCGCCGTGGTCATCACCGGCGCGGGCGGCAACTTCTGCAGCGGCGGTGATGTCTTCGAGATCATCGAGCCGCTCACGAAGATGGCGGTGCCCGAGTTGCTGCGCTTCACACGCATGACGGGCGAACTGGTGAAGGCCATCAAGCGGGCGCCACAGCCGGTGATCGCGGCCATCGACGGCATCTGCGCCGGCGCCGGCGCGATGATCGCGCTGGCCGCCGACCTGCGCCTGGCCACGCCCGCTGCACGCACCGCCTTTCTGTTCACCCGCGTGGGCCTGGCCGGCGCCGACATGGGCGCCTGCGGCCTGCTGCCGCGCGTCATCGGCCAGGGCCGTGCTGCCGAGCTGCTGTTCAGCGGCCGCGCGATGACCGCGCAAGAGGGCGCGGCCTGGGGCTTCTTCAACAGCCTGCAGGCCCCGGCCGACTTGCTGGCCCAGGCCCGGACGCAGGCGCGTGCGCTGGCTGACGGCCCCTGGTTCGCGCACACCATGACCAAGACGATGCTGAACCAGGAATGGGCCATGGGCCTGGAAGAGATCATCGAGAGCGAAGCCCAGGCCCAGGCGCTGTGCATGCTGACGCAGGACTTCAAGCGTGCCTTCGATGCCTTCGCGGCCAGGCAGGCGCCGAAGTTCGAGGGGAACTGAGATGGCTGGCCGGCTCGTTCACCTGCAGCTGCCGTTCTTCGACGATGGACACCGCGCGCTGGCGACTGAACTCGACGCCTGGGGCGCGCAGCAGCTGCAGCACATCGACCACCACGACACCGACAACAGCTGCCGCAGTTTGGTGCGCGCGCTGGGCGAGGCCGGCTTCCTGCGCCACTGCGTGCCGGCGGCGTTCGGCGGCGCTTCGCCGGCGCTGAACTCGCGCGCGCTCGTGGTCTGCCGCGAAACGCTGGCGCGCCATGACGGACTGGCCGACTTTGCCTTCGCGATGCAGGGCCTGGGCAGCGGGCCCATCACGCTCGAAGGCAGCCCCGAGCTGCAGGCCGAGTGGCTGCCGCGCGTGGCGCGTGGCGAGTGCATCACCGCCTTCGCGCTGAGCGAGCCAGACGCGGGCAGCGATGTGGCCGCAATGGCCTGCAGCGCGGTGGACGATGGCGACCATGTGTTGCTGAACGGCGAGAAAACCTGGATCAGCAATGGCGGCATCGCCGACCTGTATTGCGTCTTCGCGCGCGACACGGCGCCGGGTGCGGCGGCGCCTGGCCGCCGCGGCACCCGGGGCCTCAGCGCCTACCTCGTGCACGCCGGCACGCCGGGGCTGGAGATCGCCGAGCGCATCGAGGTGATGGCCCCGCACCCGCTGGCCAGGCTGCGCTTTGTGAACTGTCGCGTGCCGAAGCAGCAGCGCCTGGGCGAGGCGGGCGATGGCTTCAAGCTGGCGATGCGCACGCTGGACATCTTTCGCGCCAGCGTGGCGGCCGCAGCGCTGGGCTTCGCGCGACGCGCGCTCGACGAGGCGTTGCAGTTCGCACAGCAGCGGCGCATGTTCGACCAGCGTCTGGCCGATTTCCAGCTCAGCCAGGCGGCGTTCGGCGACATGGCGGCCGACATCGACGCCGCAGCCTTGCTGACCTATCGCGCCGCCTGGCTGCGCGACACCGGCACGACCCGCACCACGCGAGAGGCGGCGATGGCCAAGATGGTGGCCACCGAGAACGCGCAGCGCGTCATCGACCGTGCGCTGCAGATGCACGGCGGGCAGGGCGTGCGGCTGGGCAGCGTGGTGGAAAGCCTGTACCGCGAGATTCGCGCCTTGCGCATCTACGAAGGCGCCACAGAGGTGCAGCGGCTCATCATCGGCCGCGATTTGCTGGCGGCTGGTTGAAGCGGCTGGTCAGGGCGGCTGATCAGGGCGGCTTCTAGGCTTCCGGCACGCCGAGTTTCAGCTGCCCGAGCAGATCGAACAGCTGCGCTTGCTGCGCAGCGTTCAGCCCGCCGAACAACTCGGCCACCCAGGCCTCGTGGGCACGCGCCATTGCGCGAAACTGGCGGCGGCCCTCGGCGGTGAGTTGCACCGTCACGGCGCGACCGTCGGCACTGTCGCTGTGCTTCTCCACCAGTCCCTCGGCAACCAGACGGTCGGTCAGGCCGGTGACATTGCCACCCGTCACCATCAGACGGCGTGAAAGCTCACGCATCTTCATGCCTTCGGGCTGACGGTCCAGCTGCGCCATCAGGTCGAAGCGCGGCAGGCTGCCCCCAAACTGCTCGCGCAGGCGTGTGCGCAGCGGGGCTTCAATGCGGTTGGTGCAGGCCAGCAGCCGCAGCCACAAGCGCAGCGCCATGTGGTCATCGGCGCTGGCCCGGGTTTCAGAATCGATCGGCTCCGCGCTGGGTGGGCCGGGGGTTTCAGCGGCTGCGACCACGCCGCGCCGGGCTTAGCGGTCGATGATCAGCCAGAGCCGCGCAATATCGGCCGCACCGTCGGTGCCCTTCACGCTGCGCAGGGTCTGCACGCCTGCGGCCTTGGTCTTGGGCGACTGCAGTTGGGCCAGGCCCAGGCGCAGCCTGGCGTCCTCGGGACGCTTCAACTTGCCCTTCTTGATGCCCTGCTCGATGAGCTCGATGCCACGATCGACCTCACCGAAGGCCACGTACGACATGCCGATTCGCACCAGGCCGTCGCCGTCCTTGAGCCCCGCGGCATCGGTGGCCAGACCCGCCAGCTTGTCCTTCATTTCGTTCTCTTCCTTGGCGGCCAGATCGCGCAAGCGCTGGTGGCGCGCAGCCTCGGCGCCGGTGCCCATCACGCCAGCCTTGTAGCCCTGATCCACCACACGCGTGGCTTCGGAAGGCAGACCTTGCTGCATGGCCAGCTGAGCCAGTTCCATGTAGTCCTCGGTTCGCGTCAAGGTAGCGCTGGCCAGACGCAGGCGCAGCACATCGATGGCGAAGCGGTCGCCGAAACCGCTCTTGCGCGGCAGGCGGGCGAGGTAGAGGTTCCAGTAGTCCTTCTTGGGGTAGTAGGCCAGCAGCTTTTCCAGCGTGTTGCCGTAACCGCTCAGGTTGCTGGTACGGTTCTGCGCATCGGCCAGCCTCAGCAGGTCGCCTTCTTCAGGGCGGCGACCGGCTTGTTCGGCTGAGGCGACGCCAGCACCGGCGTCCCGCGCGATGGCGGCATAGTCGCCGCTGACACTTTGCAGATAGGTCTGCATCTGCCTGATGGAGGCGCCGTTGTTGCCCGCGGCGATGGCCTTGTTCATCCACTCGGTGGCCTTGCCGTTGTTGCGCTGCTGGGCGTAGGCAGAGGCCAGCTGCTCGGCATACTGGCCGAGCTGCGCGCCGCTGGCACGGCCGGCCAGCGATTCCAGGGCCTGGATGGCGGTGGCCATGTCGCCGGCGCGCTGTGCCGCCGCAGCCTTCATGCCGTCGATGGTTTGACGTTCAGACGCTGTAATACCCGACACTCTCTCGGCTTCGCGCACCTTGGCCAGCGCTTCCTTCGCCTTGCCGGCCTTCAAATAATCGCCAGCTTGCTGCAAAGGTTTGCCCACTTCGGGGCGCACCCCTTGGGCCGATGCGGTTGTCAGCCAGCCAGCCAAGGCCAGGGCCAGCAGGGCCGAGGAGCCGGGCAGCAGCGCACTCAGGATCTTCATGGTTCTCGCAGGAAGTTTCAGGACAACACTCAGAGCATCAGAGGAACTGTTCGTTCCCCACGATGCCGATCTTGGTCACGCCCAGGCGGTGGGCCGTGGCCATGATCATCGCCACATGCTTGTAGGTGACCAGCTTGTTCGGCCGCAAGTGCACCTCGGGTTGGTCTGCCCGGGCCGCGATGGCCATCAGCCGCTGTTCCAGCGCACTGCGATCACCAGCCTGGATAATTTCGCCGTTCCAGCCGATGGTGCCGTCGAAGTCGACGTCGATGCGCACGATCTCGGGCGGAATCGGTGGCGGTGCCGCGTTGTTCGGTATCGGCATGTTCATCTTCACCGCATGCGTCTGGATCGGAATGGTGATGATGAACATGATCAACAACACCAGCATCACGTCGATCAGCGGCGTGGTGTTGATGTCGATCATCACTTCCTCGTCGTCACCCGACGAACCTACGTTCATTGACATGTGCTTGATCCTTTAAAGCAGTCCAGGCGCATCACCCGCCGCCTTTTGCCGGAGGCTCTGTAATGAATCCGACTTTGAAGATACCCGCGCGCTGACAAGCCACCACGACGCGACCCACAGATTCATAGCGCACTTCGCTGTCGCCTCTGATGTGCACTTCGGGCTGCGGCTCCTTCACCGATTCGAGCTTCAGCCGGTTCACCAGAGTCTCGATGTCGGGCAGCCGCTCGGTATTCCAATAAATTCCGCCGTCCCGGTCCACCGCCACCACGATGTTCTCGGGCTTGGTGATGGTGGGCAGGTTGCGCTCCTTGGGCAGTTCCAGCGGGATGTTCTGCGTGATGACGGGAACCGTGATCATGAAAATGATGAGCAGCACCAGCATCACGTCGACCATCGGGGTCGTGTTGATGGTGTTGTTCAGCTGCTCTTCATCGCTGGAGCTGGCTCCGACTTGCATAGCCATGGCGGCTCCTCGTGTGGCGCGTGTCGTGGGTTGGCAGGTCTGGCGCTCAGCGTTTGCCCGAGAGCAGCACGTTCTGCAGGTCGCCAGCGAAAGCGCGCGTCTGGTCGAGAATCGCCTTGTTGCGGCGCACCAGCCAGTTGTAGCCGATCACCGCAGGCACGGCGACGGCCAGACCGAAGGCGGTCAGGATCAGCGCGGCGCCCACGGGGCCGGCCACCTTGTCGATCGATGCCTGGCCGCTGAGGCCGATCTTCACCAGGGCTTCATAGATGCCCCAGGTGGTGCCGAACAGACCGATGAACGGGGCTGTCGAGCCCACCGTGGCCAGCAGCGCCAAGCCACCGGAGAGGCGGCTTTGGACATTGCCCACCGCGCGTTCGATCGACATGCCGATCCAGGTGTGCTTGTCGATCACCTCGACCATCGTGCCTTCGTGGTGATCGCTGGCCTTGATGCCCTGCTCTGCGATGAAGCGCGAGGCGCTGCCCTCTTCCAGCGCGACGACTCCCGCCTTGATCGTGGCTGCCTTCCAGAAGGTGTCAGAACCTTCGCGGCCGCTCTTCAGCATGGCGCGCTGCTCGAACAGCTTCACGAAGATCACATACCAGCTCGCGATCGACATGATGACCAGGATGATCAGCGTGCTGCGCTTGACCCAGTCAGACGACGCCCAGCTGCCACGCAGGCCGAACGGGTTGTCCACCGCTTCGGTGGTGATGGCGGGCGCCGCAATGGCCGGGGCCTGGGCAGCCGGCTGCTCGGCCGGGGCTGCAGTGGTGGCGGGCTCGGAAGCGGCCTGGGCAAGTGCGCTCAGTGGCAGGCTGAAAGAAAGAAAAAAGCCGGCCAGCAAGGCCGCCAGCGATTTCGTCGCCCACGAGCGGGTGTTGGTGATGTGTTGCATGGTCATGTGACTCCAAAGGAACGAACTCGCGCGGCGCTCCTGCCGCACTCGCGGGAAAAAACGAAAACCTGGACGGAAGCTTTTAGTCAAGCTTCCAGACGTACTCGACGTCGAAAGACGCACCCACGGGCCTGCCGTTTTCGTCAGCGCCAGCGGTGAAGCGGCATTCCTTGAGCTTGGCAAGCGCCACGCGGTCAAGCATCTTGTGCTCGCGGGTCGAACCTGCCGAGCGAACGATGGCTGAATCGGTGAGGCGCCCGTCGGGTCCGATCGTGAAACGCACGACGGTTGTACCCGTCGCCTCGGCGCGCTGGGCGGCGGGCGGGTAATCCTCACCCTTGGGTGCGCAGGCACCGGCATTGGCAATCGCGGGCTTCGCGTTGACACGCGCTGTCGCGGGCGGCGCCGGCGGCGCTGCTGGCGCTGGCGGCGGCTGAATGAAGACCGGGGGCGCAGGTGGCGGCACCACCGTGGTGGTGGTGATCGTCGGCGCCGGCGTCGGCGGCGGGTTCACATTGACTTCCGGCGGCGGCACAAACGATGGCGGCGGCGGCGCGAATTTCGGAGGCGGCGGCAGGTTCTCGGGAGGCGGGGGCTCTTCCTTCTTCACCTCTTCGATGATCTTGGTCTCGATCGGTCCCTTGATCACTTCGATCAGCCGCTGCCCCATGCCGTTTACCAGAGCCCAGGCGAGAAGCGCATGCAGCGCCAGCACGAAGCTGATGCCGAACAAGTGCTTGGTCGGGTTGCGTTGTTGTTCGCCGAAATCCACTCAATCCTCCAGCCAGCCGTCGCGCTTACGAAGAAGCGCGAATGCCCGGTGTAATCAAACTACAGCCTTTGGGGCTGCCCCATGTCGATGCAGCCAAGGCGCGGGACTATATCGCGAAGCGAGGGTCCTCCTGACCGGGTCCGCACCCTATACGAGGGGGCCGGAATCGGGTAAATCGCCCCCGCACCCGTGAGTCTGTGCAAGAACGAGGCCAGCCCCGCTCGAGCCGTCATTCAGCACTGTGGCAGCAGGCCCATCAACCGCAAGACGGCCTGCTGCATTGCACCGCTTTGGTCGCAGGCCACGCGCACCTGCACCGGCGTCGAGCGCAGCCATGTCAGCTGACGCTTGGCCAGCTGACGCGTGGCGGCGATGGTGGCCTCGCGCAGACCGTCGAGCAGCCCGCCGTCCAGCGCCGCCCAGGCCTGCCGGTAACCCACGCAGCGCATCGAAGGCAGTTCAGGGCGCAGGTCGCCGCGCGCGCGCAAGGCCTGCACTTCGGCCAGGAAACCGGCACCCAGCATGGCGTCGAAACGATCGGCAATTCGCGCATGCAGCCAGGCGCGTGAGAGCGGCTCCAACGCCACCAGCGGCAGGCTCGCGGCCCAGGCCTGTTGGGCGGCGCCGGTATTGCGGCCACGCTGCCAAGTCGACAGCTGCCGACCGCTGACCCGCCACACCTCCAGCGCACGCTGCACACGCTGGGCGTCTGCGGGTGCCAGGCGTGCTGCGGTGGCCGGGTCTACCAGCGCCAGCTCGGCGTGCAGCGCGGGCCAGCCGCGTTCGGCGGCCTCCTGGTCCAGCGCCGCCCGCACCGCGGCGTCGGCCGGTGGCATCTCGTCCAGGCCTTCGCGCAAAGCCTTGTAGTAAAGCATCGTGCCTCCCACCAGCAAGGGCAAGCGGCCGCGGGCGTGAATCTCGTCGATGAGCTGACGTGCATCGGCCACGAAGCGCGCCGCACTGTAGGTCTGCAGAGGGTCGAGGATGTCGATCAGATGGTGCGGCACAGCGGCGCGCTCGGCGGCGCTGGGTTTCGCGGTGCCGATGTCCATGCCGCGATAGACCAGGGCCGAGTCGACGCTGATGATTTCCAGCGGCACCTGTTCGGCCAGCGCCATGGCCAGCGCCGATTTGCCCGAGGCGGTGGGCCCGGCCAGGCACAGCGCACGCAGCTTCATGGTGCGGATGCTTTCCGGGCTTCTTCCTGAGCCTGCGCCTGAGCCTGGGCCTGCGCCTGAGCTTGCGCTCGAGCGGCAGCGTCCGCGCGCGGCACCAGGGTCCAGGCTAATGCGCAGGTCAGCGCAGCCCAAAAGCCCAAGCCGTAGGCCAAGGGGCGCACCGTGCCGTCCAGCGCCACGCCCAGCCAGCGCCCGATGCCGAAGGCAACCAGCGCCAGCACCAACCCGGCCAGCGCCGACGCAGCGCCGGCAGCCTGCGGGAAGGGCCCCACCACACCGGCTTGTCCGCAGGGCTGGTGAATGCCGTGGCCAAAGGCGTAGAGGCATTGCGGCAGCAGCACTGCCCACAGCGCCTGCACGCCGGCGGCGGCCGCACCAGCGATCACGAGGCCTGCAGCCAGCGTGAAGCCGCCGCCACGCACCACCGCGCCGGCCATGCCGTGGGTGACGATCCAGCGCCTGCACACCACCGTCCCGACCAGGTAGCTGAGCGAGCCCAGGGCCATCGCACCGCCATAAGCCAAGGGCGTGAGCCCCAGCACATCCATGTAGATGAAGGACGAGCCCGCCAGCAGCGTGAACAGCCCGCCGTAGGTGCAAGCGACGAGCAATGTCCAGGCGCGAAAGACGCGGTTTCGGGCAATCGCTGCCCAGGTGCGCAACAGGGGCCCCAGTCGGGTCGCTTGCGGCTGGGGGCGGGCCAGCGTTTCGGGCAGACGCCAGGCGACGAAGATCAGCGTCAGCGCAGACGCAGCCGTCACCACAACCAGCGGCCCGCGCCAGCCGAAAGCCCACGCGCTGGCACCCCCAGCCAGCGGGCCGATGAGGGCAATGACACCCAGCCCCGAGAGCGCCAGCGCCATCACCTGCGCGCCCTCTGCGGGCTCGTAGAGGTCACGCACGATGGCACGCGCGCACACCACGGCGGCGGCCAGCGCAGCGCCCTGCAGCACGCGCCACAGCACCAGGGCCTCGATGCTGCTGGCCAGCGCGCAACCCGCGCTGGCCAGCGCGTGCAAGGCCAGGCCAGCCAGCAGCACAGGGCGGCGGCCGATGCGGTCGGACAACGGCCCCCAGACCATCTGCGCCAGTCCGAAGGCCAGGATCAGCGCCGACATCGTCAGTTGCGCGCTGCTCATCGGCGCGCCCAACGCGGCCGTCAGCATCGGCAACGCGGGCAGGTAAACGTCGGTGCTGATCGGCTGCAGGCCCAGCAGCAGTGCCAGCGCAAAAGCGGCCAGCAGCGGCGTGACGTGGGGCGGTGCGCTCGCTGCAGCGGCGGGGTGGGAAGGCATGCGCGCCGAGGTTATCAGGCACTGAACACGCTTCAGGCGGCACTTCAGGTGGCACCTCAGGCAGTTCGTCGCAACGGCGTGGCCACGGCGGCGGCGCCGGGCATCATCGCTGCCATTGGAAACAGTCAGGAGCTTTGATGAATTTTTGGAAGTACAGCCTGGCCGTGCTGGCCACGAGCAACATGCTGGGCGCAGTGCAAGCGCAAGCGCAAACGCAGGGGCAGATGTTCAAGGACACCGCGCTCCAGGCGCTGTACCAGACTGATCGCTACGACGATTTGCTGCGCAGTGCCAACCAGCGCCTGGCCAGCCAGCCCGAAGACGCCCAGGCCGTGCTGGCTTTGGCGATGGTGGCGTTGTCGCGCGACGATGCTGCGGCACGCAAACAGGCGCTGCAGCGTGCTGAGGACTGCGTGGAGAAGCAACCCAAGGCCGCGCCGTGTCACTACGCGCAAGGTGTCGTGCTGGGCGTGCAGGCCATGAGCGAGGGCATGCTCAAGGCCGCGCGCAGCGCTGGCACGGTGCGCGCGGCCCTGACCACGGCCCTCGAGCTGGAGCCCGCCTGGTACCCGGCTCGCGGCTCGCTGATTGAGTTCTACCTGCTGGCCCCCGGCGTGATGGGCGGCAGCGCCAGCAAGGCTGCTGAGCTGGCGCGCGCCGCGCCGGCAGCCGAGCAGGTGCGCGCGCTGGAGGCGCGCATCGCGATGAACGAGCGCCGCTTCGACGAGGCGCTGAAGATGCTGACGGCGCTGCCTGGGGGCCTGCCACCAGCCTTGGCCGAAGACGTGCGCGGCTGGGCTGTGCAGTGCGCGTTAGGCTTGGCCAATTCGGGCCAGGCCGCCGCAGCGCAGGCGCCGCTGGAAAAGCTGGTGCGTGAGCATCCCGAGCACGCCGGCCCGGTCTACGCGCTGGCGCGTGTGCGCGCCGAGGCGGGCGCCCACGAAGCGGCGCTGCAGCTCTACGAGCAAGCGGCCAAGCTGCGTGGCGCCGAGACCATGCCACTGGCCTGGCGCGTGGGCATCTCGCAGCAGCAACTGGGGCGCACGGATGCGGCCAAGGCCTCGTTCCAGCGTTTCGTGGCCGCTGGCAAGGGCCAGAAGTCGTCGTTGGAAGACGCCAGGAAGCGGCTGGCGCAGCTGGGCGCCTGAAGCAGGCTGAGGCGGGTTAAATAGGGCGGGCTAGAACCGCTCGTCGTCGCGCAGATAGCGCCACTGGCCGGGCGGCAGCGGGCCCAGCACCACGCTGCCGATGCGCACCCGCTTCAAGCCCAGCACCTGCAGCCCCACCGCCTCGCACATGCGGCGTATCTGGCGTTTGCGGCCTTCGCGCAGCACAAAGCGCAGTTGCTCTTCGTTCTGCCAGCTCACACGCGCCGGGCGCAGTTGCACACCATCGAGCTCCATGCCGTGGCGCAATCGCTTCATGTCGCGTTCTTCCAGGCCACCTTCGCGTGTGAAGGCCACACGCACGAGGTACTCCTTCTCGACGCGGGTTTCATCGCCGATCAGGCGTTTGGCAATGCGGCCGTCTTGGGTCATCACGAGCAGGCCCGTGCTGTCGATGTCCAGCCGGCCGGCGGGCGCCAGGTGGCGCAGGTGGCCACCCTGGAATTCGATACCGGAGTCGTCACCTTCCCAGCGGTTGCCGCGTGTCACCAGCACCACTGCCGGCTCGTGCCCGTCTTCGGCCTGGCCGCTGACATAACCGATGGGCTTGTTCAGCAGCACCGTGACGCGGCGTGCCTGCTCGGCGCGGGCGCGCGCGTCGACCTCGATGACGGCATCGCTGCGCGCACGCTGACCCAGCACTGCCAGGCGGCCGTCCACACGCACCCAGCCGGCATCTATCCATTCGTCGGCCTCGCGCCGAGACGACAGGCCACGGTCGGTCATCAGCTTGGCTACGCGCAGGCCATCGGCGTGCGGGGCGGCGAGGGTCGTGCGCGGTGTGAAGACAGGCGTGCCGACGGGCGCGGCGAGGCGCGTGGCGACTGCTGCTGCAGCTGGCCCGCGACGCGGTGCGGCGGGTGGCCGCGCGGGTGCTGGCAAAGAGGGCTGCGAATGTGACTGCAGAGGCTTCATGCGCTGCGGCGGTGGCGCTGGCCTCGGGGCTTGCGAGGAGCGTGCGGCTTGCGGCGCTCGCGGCGCTCGCGGTGCCTGCGGGGTTTGCGGCGCTTGCGGCGCTTGCGGCACTTCCCTGGGCGGTGCATCCGGCGCCACCGACTCAGGCAGCGGCGGGGCCGGCGTGCGGGGCGCTCCGTAGCCCCGCACGGGCGGCCGGTAGGGGTCGCGCACAGGGGCGCGCGGCTTCACGCGGAGCTTGGGGCGTTCTGTCATGACGCAATTGGATCATGGGCCGCGTCCGACCTGCCTGGTAAGGACAGGCTATCGTGCCCTGACGCATTCCGCGCAGGAGGTTCCTTGATGGTCGGCCGTTCCCGATGGATTGCTTTGACGGCACAGCTTGGGGTTGCGCGTGCCCGTGCGCTAGAGATGGCGCTGATGCTGGTGCTGGGCCTGGGGTTGGCGTTGGGGCTGGGGTTGGGATGCACGGCACAGGCCGCCCCACCGCTGCCGCCCGCTGTGCAGAAAGAGCTGGACATCGCCGTGATGGCCTACGAGGCCGGACGCCTGGCGCCAGCGCGCCTGGCTTTCGAAGCGCTGGCGCAGCGCCGTGTGCCGGCGGCCGAATACAACCTGGCCGTGATGCACATGCGCGGTGAGTTGCCCAAGCCCAGCCTGACGCTGGCGCGCCGGCTGCTGGAACGTGCCGCGCAGGGCGGCTTCGTCACCGCACAGCTGATGCTGGGCCGGGCTCTTGAAAACGGTGATCTCGGCCAGCGCGACCTCCCCCTGGCCCACAGCTGGTACGAGGTGGCCGCGGAATCGGGCAGTGTCGAAGCCCAGGTGGCCATGGGCACAGCGCACTACCTGGGCCGCGGTTTGCCGAAGGACTCGGTTCGTGCGGCTCACTGGTTTCGCGAAGGGGCCAAGGGCGGGGACATCGGCGCCATGTACCTGCTGGCGTCGATGTACGAACAAGGCGACGGCGTCGAGAAAGATCTGCGCCTGGCGCGCTACTGGTACGCCGTCGCGGCACAAAACGGCGACGAGGCTGCACTGGCCAAGGTCAAGCAGCTGGATGCCCTGCTTGCAGCCGTGCCCAGCTGATGCCGGGCGTTGTCCCTGAGGCAATCACTGCGGCAAACCTTGCAGCCAGTTCTACAGCACGACCTTCACCATCGTGTTCGCCGACAACGCGCGGTACAGATCGTCCAGCTGTTGCCGGCTGGTGGCCATGATGGTGAGCGTCAGCCCCAGGTAGTTGCCGGCCTTGCTGGGCCGGCGTTCAACGGTGGTGATGTCGAACCCGGGGTCGAACTGCAGCGCCAGGGCCAGCATGGCGTCTTCGAAACCCTCGGCGTGCATACCCATCACCTTGATGGGAAACGCGCTCGGGTATTCGATCAGGCTCTTGCGGTCTTCTTCCTGCATCAAACAACCATCGTCAGTTTGGCGTGCTGGTAGGCCTCGTACAGGCGCGCGTAAATCGGGCCGGGCTTGCCGCGCAACGCGCCGTGGCCCACGGCTTCGCCGTCGATGTGCGTCACCGGCAATATTTCCTTCGTCGCCGAGCTCAGCATCACCTCGTCGGCAGCACGCACGTCGGCTTCGGAAATGGGACGAAGGTTGTACGCGATGCCGCAGTCATCGCACAGTTCACGCAGCAGTTCGTAGCGTATGCCTTCGAGCACGTGGTCACTTTTGGGCGGGCCGAGCAGCGCACCTTCTTGGGCCACCCACACATTGCTGGCCGCGGCCTCGGTGAGCCAGCCATCGCGGAACATGATGGTCTCCACCGCGCCGTGGTCCGCCGACATCTGCCGCGCCAGCACGTTGCCCAGCAGGCTGATGCTCTTGATGTCGCCACGCTCCCAGCGAAAGTCGCGCGCCGTGGTGCAGGCCACGCCGGCATGTCGCTGCTCGGCACTGGCCTGCTTCATCGGGTTGGCCATCATGAACACGGTGGGCGTCAGCCCGGGCGGCATGACATGGTCGCGCGGTGCCACGCCGCGGGTGATCTGGATGTAGACCAGCTGGTCCTGCGCCCCTGTGGCCTCGGCGGTGGTGCCCACCAGCTGCCGGCAGAGCTTCAACCATTCTTCTGCGCCGTACGGGTTGGGAATGCGCAGCTTGGTCAGTGAGCGCTCAAGCCGGGCCAGGTGCTCGTCGAAGCGGAAGAGTCGCCGGTTGTAGACCGGCACCACCTCGTAGATGCCGTCGCCAAAGATGAAACCACGGTCGAGGACGCTGACCTTGGCCTGGGAAAGTGGAAGCACTTCCCCGTTGAGGAAAACCTGGGCGTCGTTCATGGGCAAGTCTCCGCAGTGCTTGGAAATTGTGGCATGCAGTGCGCTGTGGCCACCCCCGCGCTGACTACTGGATCCATAGCCGGATGGCGTCCCAGGCGCGCCCCAGCAGGCCGGCCAGCGGCACCGCTTCCAGTACCGTCAAGGGCAGCTTGGCCACGGCCGTGCCCCCAGCCGTGGTGACGACGATGCTGCCCACCGCCTGGCCTGCGGCCAGCGGGGCCACCAGCGGGTCGGTGCGTTGCACCGTGGTTTTCAGCTTGTCGCCTTCACCCTTGGGCACGCTGACGAACACCCCACTCGCAGCGCCCAGCCGTGCTTCGCTGACGGTGCCCTTCCACACCGGCACCGTGGCCACGGCCTTGCCGGGTTCAAACAGACGCACGGTGTCCCAGGCCTGCCACCCCCAGTTCAGCAACTTCTGGCTTTCGCTGGCCCGCGCCTCGCGGCTGTTCGCGCCCAGCACCACGCTGACCAGGCGGCGCTTGCCAGCGGGTGTGTCGCGTGCCGCGCTGGCAACGAGGCAATAACCAGCGGCCTCGGTGTAGCCGGTCTTCATGCCGTCGATGCTTGGGTCACGGCCCAGCAGCATGTTGCGGTTGTCCTGTTTGATCTTGTTGAAGGTGTAGTCGCGCAGCTTGTAGATCGTGTACTGCTCGGGGTGCTCGGTGATGACGCGTGCCGCTACCAGCGCGACATCGCGCGCGCTGCTGTAGTGGCCTGGCTCGGTCAGGCCTTCGACGTTCTTGAACTGCGTGTTCTTCAGGCCCCAGGCCTGGGCCTGGCGGTTCATCATCGCCACGAAGTTTTCCACGCTGCCTGCCACGCCTTCGGCCAGCGCCACTGAAGCATCATTGCCGCTCTGCACGATCATGCCGCGCAGCAGTTCGGCCACCGTGGGCGTCATCGTGGTGTCGATGAACATCAGGCTGCCGCCGCCCTTGCGCTGGTCCCAGGCGCGCTTCGAGATTGGCAGTTTCTGGTCGAGCGCCAGCTTCTTGTCGCGGATGGCGCTGAAGACGATATAGGCCGTCATCAGCTTGGTCAGCGAAGCCGGCTCGGCCTGCGCGTCGGCCTCGCGCTCGGCAAGCACCTGGTTGCTGTTGAGATCGATCAGGATGTACTGGCGCGCCGCAATCTCTGGCGGCAGCGGGGCCTGTGCATGGGCCAGAGCCGAGCCGGCGAGCACAACGAGGGAGATCAGCGGTTTCAGCAATTTCAGCAGTTTCATGGGGCAGGAGTTTCGAGTCGTGTTTCGAGTCGTGTTTCGCGTCGTACATCGGGGCGCGACGCCCAGGCAGCGGTGACGATCTGTTTGAGCGCGGGCAGTTGCCCGTGGAAGAAGTGGCCAGCGCCGGGCACCACCGTGACGGGCAGCCTGATGGGGCGGGCCCAGTCGAAAACATCCGACAACGGCACCACATCGTCCACTTCGCCGTGAATCACCAGCGTGTCTTCGGGCACCGCAGCCAGCGGGAAGTTCCGCACAGCGGGGCCCACCAGCACCAAACGTTCGGCGCGCTGTTCACCGGGCAGCTGGAGCAGGTGCGCCGCTGCCTGGCTGGCGACATAAGCGCCGAATGAAAAGCCGGCCATCACCAAGGCCTCGCCGGGCGCACGCTGGGCCTGCACCACGGCCAGCGCGTCGTCAACCTCACCACGGCCTTCGTCCCACGCGCCTTCTGAAGCACCGATGCCGCGGAAATTGAAGCGCAGGCAGCGGTAGCCCAGGCCGACGAAGGCGCGCGCCAGCGTCTGCACCACCTTGTTCTGCATCGTGCCGCCGTGCAGCGGGTGAGGGTGGCACACCACGGCCAGGCCGCGCGGGTGGGCGCCTGCGGCTGGAGCGTCCAGCGCCGCCTCGATGCGGCCGGCTGGGCCGGGCAACACCACGCTTTGCGTGGCGGCGTTCATCGGCCCACGTTTGACGGCAGCAGCAGGCGCTCGACGACGCGGCCGTGCCTCAGGTGTTCTTCGACGATCTCGTCGAGATCTTCCTTGTCGACGTAGGTGTACCAGGTCTCGTCGGGGTAGACCACGGCCACCGGGCCACCCGCGCAGCGGTCCAGGCAGCCGGCCTTGTTCACACGCACACCGCCCGGCCCGGCCAGGCCCGCGGCCTTGATGCGGCTCTTGCAGTGATCGAACGCGCCCTGCGCATCGTGCAGGGCACACGCGGCTTCACCGCTCTTGCGCTCGTTGAGGCAGAAAAAGATGTGGTGCTTGTAGTAGCTCATCGCGCCGATTGTAGGCAGCGGGCCTCGGGTAAGCCCTTGTGCCAACCTTTGTGCCAACCTTTGTGTCGACCTTTGTGTCAGACCCTCAGCGAAGCCTGCCGTCGTCGGCCGCGCCCAGGCGTGACAGCAGCCACACGATGGCCGCATAGGGCCACAGCCAGCCCACCCAGTGGAAGCGCACGAAGCGGCCCTGTTCCCAAGCCAGCAGGCTCTGCGCGAAGTAGGGGTCGGCAGGGGCTTGCGCCATGCCCACCACCAGGCCCGTCAGCACCACCAGGGCCACGCCACGCACGACGCGGCGCGGCACAGGCGCCAACGCCAGCGCCAGCAGCAGACCCAGCGCCAGGCCGGGCACGGTGGTGGGTGTCAACCAGGACAGGCCGTGCGCGGGGCCGAAATTCAGCAGCGTGGACAGGGCCATGCCCGCAGCGCCCAACGCCAGCGCACCCAGCGCTGCGGCCACGCGCCGCCAGCCGGCGGGCATCACGCTGTAGGCCAGCAGGGTAGGTCCGAGCAGGCCGAGGGCGACGATGAGGGCCTCGCTCAGTGGCCGCAGTGGCGGGGGCGGCGGGCCGGCCGCCGCCAGCAACGTGTAGGCCTCTTCGGCCCAGGGCACGCCGTGCAGCCAGCCAGCCAGTATTTCGCGCAACTTTTCGCCCACCTGCCCCAGGCCCAGCGGCAACGGCGCCGGGAACAGCAGGCCCACCGGCCACAGCGCCAGCAGCGCCAGCGCGCCGGCGCTGTCGCGCGCAAACCAGCGCGCGCGCAGCGCTTGCCAGCGCCCCACCAGGCCCAGTGCATGGCCAGCCAGCGCAATGAAAGCACCCGCAGCAGCGCCGGCGCAGTTCAGCAAAAAGTCTTCCAGCGCCGGCACGCGCTTGGGCAGGAACTGCTGCAGTACTTCACTGCCGTAGGAAAGCAGCATCGGCGCGCCCAACGCCACCACCAGCGTGGGCAGCGTGCGCCAGCCGCTGCGCCGCAGGGCCACGCAAAGCAGCGCACCCAGCGGCAGATACCCGAGCAGGTTGCTGATCTTGTCGAAGTCATCCTGCCACCGCGTCCACGGCAGCGCGGTCAGGGCCCACAGGTCTTGCCCCGGCGGCCAGCGCCAGCCCTCGAAGGGGTACAGGCTCGCGTAGAGCACCAGCACCGCGTAAACCGCCGCCAGCGGCGTGGCTGAACTGCGGTGGCGCGCGGTGGGCAGCCGTTCAGGCATGCAACGCCGTCTGAAGGCCTAAAAGGGCTTGACGACCACGAGTACCACGGTAGCCGCAAACAGCAGCACCGAGGCCTCGTTGAACACCCGGAACCACTTGTGGCTGCGCCGGTTGGCCAGTTGCTCAAAACTGCGCAGCACGTTCCGGCACATGTGGTGGTAGCCGATGGCGCCCACCACCAGCAGCAACTTGGCATACATCCAGCCACCGCCGATACCGTAACCCAGCCACAGCACCAGGCCCAGCGCCAACGCCGGCACCATCAACAAGCTGCTGAAGCGATAGAGTTTGCGTGCCATCAGCAGCAGCCGTTCACGCTCGGCATGGCTGTCTGCAGGCACCATGGCCAGGTTCACGAAGAGCCGCGGCAAATAGAAAAGCCCGGCGAACCAACTGGCCACGAAAACGATGTGGAAAGCCTTGACCCAGAGGTAGCTGCTGCTCATCGGGCCATTATCCCGGCGGTGCCCGCACCTAAAAAAAAGCCCCGGTCCAGGACCGGGGCGGGTAAGCCTTATCGCTGTCATCACGCTAAGGCACCTGCTCAGGGAGGAAAAGCAGGGAACGACAGCCTCGCAGCTATCATTCATTAACTACTTTATCAGATGTCATTTTGCGATGGCATGTTGCTTTTGCCCGTTGCAGCGCTCCTTTTGCGCCCCGGAGAAACCGATTGATCACGCCCCCGCCTTACCCCGCCAGCCGCCCGCGCCGCCTGCGCCGCGATGCCGCCATTCGCAGCCTGGTGCGTGAACATCGCCTGGCGCCGGAAGACTTCATCCTGCCGGTTTTTCTTTTCGACGGAGACGGCCCTGCGCAAGACGTGCCGAGCATGCCCGGCGTGCAGCGCCGCAGCCTGAACGGGCTGATGGCGCACGCCGAGGAATGCGTGAAGCTGGGCGTGCCGGTGATGGCGCTGTTCCCGGTCATCGACAGCAGCCTCAAGACCCCCGACGGCGTGGAAGCCACCAACCCCGACGGCCTGGTGCCGCGCGCGGTGCGCGCACTGAAGCAGCGTTTCCCCGGCCTGAACCTGCTGACCGACGTGGCGCTCGACCCCTACACCAGCCACGGCCAGGACGGACTGCTGGACGACACCGGCTACATCGTCAACGACAGCACCGTGGCCATGCTGACGAAGCAGGCGCTGACGCAGGCCGCCGCTGGCGTGGACATCGTGGCGCCCAGCGACATGATGGACGGCAGGATCGGGGCCATTCGATCCGCGCTCGAAGCCAACGGCCACGTGCACACCTGCATCATGGCCTACAGCGCGAAGTACGCCAGCGCCTTCTACGGCCCCTTCCGCGATGCCGTGGGCAGCGCTGGCAACCTGGGCAAGGCCGACAAGAAGGTCTACCAGATGGACCCCGGCAACAGCGACGAGGCACTGCGCGAAGTGGCGCTGGACATCGCCGAAGGCGCCGACATGGTGATGGTCAAACCCGGCATGCCCTACCTGGACATCGTGCGCCGCGTGAAAGACGAATTCCGCGTGCCCACCTTCGCCTACCAGGTGAGCGGTGAATACGCGATGCTGAAGGCCGCTGCCGCCAATGGCTGGCTGGACCACGACGCGGTGATGATGGAAAGCCTGCTGGCCTTCAAGCGTGCCGGTGCCGACGGTGTGCTGACCTACTTTGCGCTCGATGCGGCGCGCCTGCTGGCGCGGCGCTAGGCCGTTGCCCCGGGGCGCCGCATGCGCATCTTCCACGTCAACGCCGAGCAGTTCACCGAGCTCGACGCGTTGCCCGAAACGATGCCGGCGCAGGGCTTCCTGTGGGTGGGAAGCGCGCGGCGCGAGTTCGAGGTGCAGGCGGCCGAAGTGCAGCAGGCGCTGCAGCGCTGGACGGGCGGCCAGCTCGTCGACTTGCATGTGTCCGACCTGCTGAACAACCATCTGCCCAGCCATTACGACTACACCTCGTGGTACGACGTCATGGTCTTCCGCCGCCTGGCCGCGGGCGCGGGCAGCGCTTCGCAGTCCATCGATGATGACCGCGGCACGGTGGCCTCGGCGCGCCAGGCGCTGGCGGCCATCGACACCAGCCCGGTCGGGTTTGCGCTCTTCGATCGGGTGCTGATCACCGTGCACCCCACCGACTGCGCGGTGCGCGAGTATTTCGCTCAACGCTTGCTCGGGCTTTCGGGCGGCGGCGACGCGCGCGGCATCGCGCGCCTGCCGGGCCATCCGGCCGACCTGATGCTGCGTATGGTCAATCACATGGTCGACAGCTATCTCGACCTGCGTCGCTTGCTGACGCGCCAGCTCGGCACGCTGCAGCAACGGCTGCTGGACCCGCGCAATCGCTTCGACGACTGGCATGTCTTGCTCGAGTCACGCAACACGCTGCACATGCTGGAAGACACCTGCGAAGACCAGCGCAGCGCCGTGCAGGAATGGATAGACGCCATCGACGAATGGCCCGAAGAGCTCGATGTCCATGCGCGCCGGGAGCGTGAGCTGCTGCGCGTGCGTTCACGCGACGTGCTCGAACACATTGAGCGCGTGCTGGGTCATGTACGGCGGCTGGAGCAGAGCGCAGAAGCCGCAGTGCAGATGCATTTCAGCGCACTCGGTCACCGCACCAACGACATCATGCGCACGCTGACAGTGCTGACCGCCATCTTCATGCCGCTGAACCTAATCACGGGTTTTTTCGGCATGAACTTCGACGGGCTGCCGCTCATTCATTCAGCCACCGGCATCTGGGTGGCGGTGGGCCTGATGGCTGCGGTGGGAATGGGGCTGTTGGTGTTCTTCCGGCGCCAGCGTTACCTGAGCAGTTCGGCGCGCTGAGATCGCGCTGAGACCGCGCTCAGATCGCGCTCAGACCGCGCTAGAGCGGCCGCTGCCTGCCCAGCGGCGGATTGCGGGCGAAGTAACGCTGGATGCCTTGCGCCAGGGCCTCCACCAGTTCTGCGCGGTAGACGGGGTCGCGCAGTTGGGCCTCTTCCTCGGGGTTCGAGATGAACGCGGTCTCGACCAGGATGCTGGGAATGTCGGGCGCCTTCAGCACGGCGAAGCCGGCCTGCTCGACACGCGGCTTGTGCAGCCGGCCGACGCGACCGATGCGCGTCAGCACCTCGTGGCCCAGCTTGAGGCTGTCCTTGATCTGCGCGGTGGTGCTCATGTCGAGCATCGCGCTCAGCACCTGGCGGTCGCGCACCTGAGCGATGTTCACGCCCCCCACCTGGTCAGCCGCGTTTTCGCGCTGCGCCATCCATCGCGCTGCGGTGCTGGTGGCGCCCCGCGTGGAGAGCGCAAACACGCTGGCGCCGCGAGCCTCGGGCCGGAAAAAGGCATCGGCATGGATGCTGATGAAGAGGTCGGCCTGCACGCGCTGCGCCTTGCGCACACGCTCGTTCAGCGGCACGAAGAAGTCGGCGTCGCGCGTCATCATCACGCGCATGCCGGGCAGCGCGTTGAGCCTGGCGCGCAGCGCCAGTGCCACCGCCAGCACGACGTCTTTCTCGCGCAGACCGGTGGGGCCGATCGCGCCGGGGTCTTCACCGCCGTGACCGGGGTCGAGTGCCACGATGATGAGGCGGTCGACGCGCTGGCGTTCACTGGCGGTGGGGGGCGCCGGCGTCTGCGGTGGCGGTGCTGGCGGTGCTGGCGGCGCAGTAGCTGCCACTGGTGCCGAGGCCGAGCCAGAGGGCGCCGTGGCCCTGCCACCCATTGCCTGCGTCGACGACGCTGCCGCCGGCCCCGGCTTCTCGATGCGTTGGATCAGCTCGCCCAGGGCGTCTTGCACCGCCTGCGCGGCACGCTGGCCGGCGTCTTCGCGTTCACGCACCAGCGCCAGCAGCGGGTCGGCCTCTTGCACGGGGTAGAGGTCGAAGACGAGGCGCTGCTGGTAAATGGCCACCGGCGCCAGCGCAAACTGCTGCGGCCGCACCGGCTGCTTGAGGTCGAAGACCAGGCGCACCACCCGTGGCTGGTACTGGCCCACGCGCACACGCTGGATGAAAGGGTCGTCGGGCCGCACTTGGCCCACCAGGTCACGCAGGGCCGCGTTCAGCTCTAGCCCGTCGATGTCGACCACCAGGCGGTCGGGGTCCGGCACCAGTTGGTGAGACGCTGAAAGGGGCTGGTCGGATTCGATCGTGACGCGTGTGTAGATGCGCGCCGGCCATACACGCACAGCCAGGATGGCCGCCCCGAAGGCCAGTTGCGGCGCGCCCAGCAGCAGCACCAGCTGGCCCGCGCGCTTCAGCGCCAGACGGCGGCCGCGCAGCGGCTGGAGCAAGGGGTGCCAGGCCATGGTCACAGCAGCGCCAGGCCGAGCGTGGTGCCGGCTTCCAGGCGCACGCTTCGGCTGTCGTCGGTATTGGCTTCGATGTAAAGGCGCAGGTCGGCCACCGGCAACATGGCCTGCGCGTTCTCTGGCCATTCGGCCAGCTTGAGGCCCGGCTCCGCGAAGACCTCGCGAAAGCCGGCGTCGACCCATTCACGCGGATCGGTGAAGCGGTAGAAGTCGAAGTGCGAGGCCAAGCCGTCTTGCAGCTCGGGCAGCCCTGGCAACCCCGGCAGACCGGGCAGGTCGTAGGCCTCCATCACCGTGTAGGTGGGGCTCTTGATGCGGGTCTGCACGCCCAGAGCGCGCAGCAGGTGGCGCACGAAGGTGGTCTTGCCGGCACCGAGGTTGCCGTGAAGTTCGATGTAGGCGCTGGCCAGCTCGGGCCGGGAGGCTATCGCCGCAGCTGTCTTGCAGGCATACGCGGCGCAGTCGGCTTCGTCGGCCCAGCGCAGCTGGCGACTTCCTAGAATCGGCGCATGGCTGTCGAAGGTGGGCTCGTGCATCAGGAAGAAGGGCAGCAACTCGTGCAGCGGCTGCAGGCATGGGCGCGTGAGTTGGGATTCTCACAGATCGGCATCACCGGCATCGATCTCGCCACGGCCGAAGCGGGTTTGCAGGCCTGGCTGGCAGCCGGCTTCCACGGCGGCATGGGCTACATGGCCCGGCACGGGCTGAAACGCGCGCGCCCGGCCGAACTGGTGCCGGGCACCGTGTCCGTGATCAGCGCCCGCATGGACTACCTGCCGCGCGGTACCGATACCCACTGGCTGCAGCAAGAAACCCAGGCCTTGGCCGACCCGCAGCATGCGGTGATCTCTGTCTACGCCCGCGGCCGCGACTACCACAAGGTGCTGCGCCAGCGCCTGCAACATCTGGCCGAACGCCTGTCCGCCGAAGTGGGCCCGCTGGGCCACCGAGTGTTCACCGACTCGGCCCCGGTGCTGGAAGCCGAACTGGCCACGCGCGCCGGCCTGGGCTGGCGCGGCAAGCACACGCTGGTGTTGCACCGCGAGGCCGGCTCGATGTTTTTCCTGGGCGAGATCTACATCGACCTGGCGCTGCCGCTCAGCCAGCCCACCAGCGCCCATTGCGGCGGCTGCACCGCCTGCATCGACATCTGCCCCACGCAGGCCATCGTGGCGCCTTACCGCCTGGACGCACGCCGCTGCATCAGCTACATCACTATCGAGCACGATGGTGCCATCGCGCCCGAACTGCGGCCCTTGATGGGCAACCGCATCTATGGCTGCGATGACTGCCAGCTGGCCTGCCCCTGGAACAAGTACGCGCAGCGCGCCACATTGCCGGACTTCGATGCGCGTGAGCCGCTGGGCGGCGCCTCGCTACTGCAACTCTGGGCCTGGGACGAGGCCGAATTCCTGCGCCGCACAGAGGGCAGCGCCATCCGCCGCATCGGCATTGACCGCTGGCGGCGCAACATTGCCGTGGCGCTGGGCAACGCCTGGCGCGAGACGGGGGAAGTGACCATCGCGCAGGCCTTGCAAGCGGCGCTGCCGCAGGCCAACGCGTTGCTCGCAGAGCACATCGAATGGGCGTTGGCGCAGCGAGAGGCCTGAGAGGCTGCCTTTCCTGCCAGGCACCACCAGGCCAAGGCTCAGGCAGCTCAGGCAGCCCAGGCGCGCCAGGCGGCCAGCCACAGCGGCAACGCGACCATCGCAATCAGCGTCGACACCGTCACCAGCCCGGCCGTGTAGCCGCCGTGACCACCCATCCGCACTGCCAGCACGTAGGCGCTTGACGCCGTGGGCAAAGCGGCAAACGCCACCACCACCGCCTGCTGGCCAGGCGGCAGGCCCAGCGCCACCACCAGCACCACCGCAAAGGCCGGCAGCAGGGCATGGCGTATGGTCAACAGTGCCGCAGCCAGCCGAGGGCCTTCCTTCAGCGCACCCAACTGCAGGCCGGCGCCCACGGCCATCAAACCCAGGGGCAGCGCGGCGGCACCGATGCGCGCGACGGTGGTCTCAGCCAGCGCGGGCAGACGCAGGCCCAGCAGGTTGAAAACGAGGCCGGCCACCGTGGCCAGGATGAGTGGGTTGCGCAGCAGTTCGCGCAGGTAGCCATGGCCGCCCTGGCGCGCGAGCGGCCACACGGCAGCGACGTTGGCCACCGGCACGCAGACGGCGATGATGAGCGCCGTCCAGGCCACGCCCGGCGCGCCGGCCAGGCGGTCGGCCAGCGCCAGCGCGACATACGAGTTGAAGCGAAAGGCCGTCTGCGCACCCGAGGCATGCAGGCGGGCGTCGACACCCGGCCACAGCCGCAAGCCGTAAGACAGCAAGACGCCCAGGGTGACGACGGCCAGGGCAGCCCCGGCCAACGGCAACGCACTGCCCGCCGTGATGGGATACCGCACGATGGCGCCGAACAGCAGGGCCGGGAACAGCACCAAGTAGACGATGCGCTCGATGGCGTCCCACACGGGGCGGTTCAGTGCGGTGTAGCGGCAGATCAGAAAACCGACGACGATGAGTGTGAAATCGGGCAACAAGAGCAGGGCATCGGCCATGTGGCAAGTATCTGCGACGGTCAGACGTCACCTTTACGGTCTGTCGACCCCTATCGGCCCGTGTCGGCCCGTGTCGGCCCCTGTCGGCCGCACACTGTGGCGGAACGTTGAGCCCGAGCCCGCACTCCAAACACTGATGGCCAACCGCATGAACTTGAACCGCCGCGTCTTGTTGCTCCGCACCCTGTCCGGGCTGGCCCTGGGTCCGCTTGCAGCCTTGACGATGCTTGCGCCCGCATGGGCCCAGCCAGTGATATTCGAGGGCCATGCCTTCGAGCGGCGTGTGACCCTGGCGGGCAGTGAACTGCTGCTCAACGGGACCGGTGTGCGCGCTGTGGCTTGGTTCAAGGGCTATGCCGCAGCCCTGTACCTGCGCTCCCCCGCCCGAGATGCCGAGCAAGCCGTCGCGCAAGCCGGCCCGAAGCGGCTGCAGATGCTGATGCTCCAGGATGTACCCGCGGCCGAGTTCGTGAAGGCCTTTCGCAAGGGCATGGAGCGCAACACGCCTGCGGCCGAGCTGCCGCAGCTGGCCGAGCGCATGGCCAGATTCGAGGCGCTGGTGGGTGCTTTGGGCAAGGTGCGCAAGGGCGACCTGATCAACCTCGATCTCGAGCCCGGCCGCGGAATGGCCTTCAGCGTGAATGGCACACTCCGCGGCGAAGCCATTGCAGGTGAAGATTTCTTCGCTGCTTTGCTTCGCAGCTTCGTCGGCGACCGACCGTACGACAGCAAGCTCAAGGCGGGCCTGCTGGCCGGCACGGTTTGAAACGCCGCCTTTGAAAACCAGACGGCAAAGCTGCTTGCAGCGCCCGTCGAGATGGAGACAAAACTCATGCAACACAAGACCTTCACCGGCCTGTTGGGTGCCGCCACGTTCGTGATGACCCTGGCGGCGCCGATGGTCGCCAGCGCCCAGGCTTACCCCAACAAGCCGGTACGTCTGGTCGTGCCCTTTGCGCCCGGCGGCACCACCGACATCGTGGCCCGCGTCGTTGCCGAAAAAGCCCACCTCGCGCTGGGCCAGAACCTGGTCGTCGAGAACAAGGCCGGCGGCGGCGGCTCGATCGGCGCGCTTGAACTCGTGCGCGCCGCGCCCGATGGCTACACGCTGGGCATGGCCACGGTGTCCACCACCGCCGCCAACCCGGCCATCAACAAGAAGATCGGCTACGACCCGCTGACCGACTTCACGCCCATCATCAACATCGCGGCCACGCCCAACGTCATCGCTGTGCACCCCAGCTTCCCGGCGCGCGACTACAAGGGCTTCCTGGCCGAGATCAAGAAGAACCCGGGCAAGTACAGCTTCGCCAGTTCCGGCACCGGCGGTATCGGCCATTTGCAGATGGAGCTTTACAAGAGCCTCACCGGCACCTTCATTGCTCACATCCCCTACCGCGGCGCCGGCCCGGCCTTGAATGACACCGTGGCGGGGCAGGTGCCCATCATCTTCGACAACATGCCCTCGGCGCTGCCTTTCATCAGGGACGGAAGGCTCATCGCCATCGTGGTGGCGGCGCCTCAGCGCCTGACACAGCTGCCGAATGTGCCGACCTTCAAGGAAGTGGGGCTGGAGCCCGTGAACCGCATGGCCTATTACGGCATCGTCGGCCCCAAGGGCACGCCCCGCGATGTCGTCGAGCGCGTGGCCGCGGCCATCAAGCGCACGAGCGAATTGCCCGATGTCAGGAAGCGCATCGAGGACACCGGCTCGCTGATGATCCTGAATTCGCCGGAAGAATTCGCCCGGCAGATTCGCGCCGAATTTGATGTCTACAAGGATGTGGTCGCAAAGCAGAAGCTCTCGCTCGAGTGAACCCTGGCGTGGCGGTCGATGGTGGGAATGCCTCTGCCATCGACCGCTTCATCGACGCCTTGTGGATTGAAGACGGCCTGGCGCCACTGACGCTGGCCGCCTACCGGCGCGATCTGAGCGCGTTCGCCGAGTGGCTGCAAAGGCCTCTGGGCAGCAGCAACGAAGTCGACTTGCTGGCTTACATGGCTGAGCGCCATGCGGGCACACGAGCCACCACCGCCAACCGCCGCCTGACGGTGTTCAAGCGTTACTTTCGCTGGGCCGTGCGTGAACACCTGGTCTTGAGCGACCCCACGCTGCGCATGCTGGCCGCCCGTCAGCCGCTGCGAGTGCCCAAGAGCCTCAGCGAAAGCCAGGTCGAGGCCCTGCTCTGCGCACCCGATGCGGCCACCGCCCTGGGGCTGCGCGACCGCGCAATGCTCGAGCTGATGTACGCCAGCGGCCTGCGCGTGAGTGAGTTGGTGACGCTGAAGACCGTACAGCTGGGCCTGACCGAGGGCGCACTGCGTGTGATGGGCAAGGGCTCGCGCGAGCGAATGTTGCCCTTCGGCGCCGAGGCCCATGCCTGGCTGCAACGCTACCTTTCGCAGGCGCGCGCAGCCATCCTGGCGGGCGCCGCCAGTGACGCCTTGTTCGTCACACGGCTGGGCCAGGGCATGTCGCGCCAGATGTTCTGGCGCCTGTGCAAGCGCTACGCATTGCAGGCTGGTGTGACAGCGCCGTTGTCGCCCCACACGTTGCGCCACGCTTTTGCCACGCATCTGCTGAACCACGGGGCCGACCTGCGCGCCGTGCAGATGCTGCTGGGGCATGCCGACATCGGCACCACCACCATCTACACCCACGTGGCGCGCGAGCGGCTGCGGCAACTGCATGCCCAGCATCACCCGCGCGGCTGACGATGGACAAAAAAAGGCCGGTCTTTCGACCGGCCTTTTTGCACAGGGGCGAGCCCCCGAGCCTTCAGAAGTTGTGGCGCACGCCCACGGCGAGGGTGCTCAGATCGCCATAAATGTTGGCGCGGCTGTTGTCGACGGTCGCGTAGTAGCCGTAGACCTTGGTGCGCTTGCTCAGGTTGTAGTTGTAGCCCAGCACCAGCTGATCGGCGTCGCTGTTGGCAACGCGGCTGTAATCGCCAGCCTTGCCGTAGCCGACGTGGAACTCGCTGTTGCCAACGTTGTAAGCGCCGGTGACGCGGAAGGTGGTGCGGTTGCCGAAGTTGGCACCGTAGCCGTTCTTGTCGCGCTGGACATAGCCGCCGAACACGAAGGCACCGGCGGTGTACAGGCCGCGGATGGCGTACTGATTGGCTGAACCGTACTTCTCGTAGCCAGCGCCGAGGCTCAGGTTGCCGATGTCGTACGTGGCAGCCACGTCGTAGCCGCGGGTCCGGCCGGGAACGCCTTCGCCAGCGCTGACAGCACCGTGAAACACCAAACCGCCCATGCTGTTGGTGTTGTAGGCGATCTTGTTCCGGTTGTTGCCCAGGTAGGCGTACAGCGCGTCTGAAGACGTGCCGGTGTCGTGGTTGTTCATGCTGATGTAGTCAGCAGTCGCGTAATACGCTTCGCTGGTGATGCGGCCCAGGCGCACGGCACCGAAGCCACCCGACAAACCCACATACGAATCGCCGGCCCAGAAGTCGTTCGGCACGGTGCCGGTGTCGAGGCTGAAGCGATGCTCCAACAGAAAGTTGGCCTTGAGGCCGCCGCCGAGGTCTTCGGTGCCCTTGAAGCCGAGGCGCGAGGCGTTGTTGATCAGTTCCTTGGTCTTCACGCCATTGCGCTCGATGGACTCGGCGGTGACGTTCAGGCGGCCGTAGACAGTGACGCTGCTCTGCGCCAGGGCGGTGCCGGCGCTCAATGCCATGACGGCGGCAACAATCAGGGTTTTCTTCATGCTTTTCCTCACTGGGTGGTTGCGGTGCCGGGTCCAGACAAGTCCTGTTACCGGCGGCTTGTGACAGTTTAGAGGCGAACCCCGGGCAAACCCGCCCTCGGGTTGGTTCGGATGCAGAAAGTGCGCTGCGGCGCAGCATCCGCGCAACACTCGACCCGAACGGACAGCTGCCTGTTACTTGCTGTGCCTGGGGCCCGCGCCTACTGTCCGCGCGCCTACCGCCCGCGAAGATGCACCGGGGCCTCCAGGCGCCGCGCCAGCAACGACAAGGTCAGCGTCAGCACGAGGTAGATCACCGAAATGGCGAGGTACGGTTCCCAGTAACGGGAATAGGCGCCAGCCACGGTACGCGCCGCCAATGCCAGTTCAGCCAGGCCGATGGCTGACACCAGCGAGCTGTCCTTGATCAGCGTGACGCCTTCGTTGACGAGTGCCGGCACCATGCGCCTGAAGGCCTGGGGCAGCACCACGAAGCGCATCGACTGCGCGTGCGTCAAACCCATGCTGTAGGCCGCTTGCGTCTGGCCGCGGTGGATGCTCTGGATGCCGGCGCGGAAAATCTCGCTGATATAGGCGCCGGCGTTCAGGCTCAGCGCGACGCAGCCCGAGAAGAAAGCGCCGTGCTCCTGGCGGAAGGTGCGTGCGAGTTCACCTGACAGCAGCAGGCCACTGTCGGGGTGCACCAGCGCTGGCATCAGCGCGAAGTGCACCAGCAGGATCTGCACGAACAGCGGCGTGCCGCGAAAGAAGGTGACGTAAGCCACCGTGATGGCGCGCGCGACGCTCAGCAGGGCGCGGGCCAGCGCGCTGTGCGGCGCGGGTGCGTCGGACGAGGTGCTGATGAGGCCGGCGCCCACTCCCAACACCATTCCGGCGGCAATGGCCACCAGCGTGAGCTTGATGGTCATCCACAAGCCGCTGACAAACAGCGGCATGTAGCCGGACAGGATCTCCCACCGAAGATCCATCGTCCGGTTGTCCGTTTACTTCGAAGCGGCCGTCGCGGGTGCGTTGGCCTCGACCTTGGCCGGCGGTGCGCCGAAGTACTTGCTGAAGATCGCGTCGTAGCTGCCGTCGGCCTTGATCTCGGCCAGGCCCTTGTTGATCTTCGCCAGCAGTTCGGTATTGCCCTTCTTCAGCGCAATGCCGTACTGCTCAGGCACGAAGTCCTTGTCGGCCACGGTCTTGAATTTGCCACCCGGGTTGTTGGCCACGTAATGGATGATCACGCCGTTGTCGGCGACCACCGCGTCGACGCCGCCGGCTTCCAGTTCTTTCAGCGCCAGCGGTGTGCTCTCGAAGCGCTTGATGTTGGTGCTGGTCTTGCCCAGCAGCTTGCTCACGGCCTCGTCGCCGGTGGTGCCGGTCTGCACGCCCACCTTCAGCCTTTTCAGGTCAGCGAACTTGGCAACCTTGCTGGTTTCCTTGACCGCGATGAGTTGCTGCGCGTCGAAGTAGGGATCGCTGAAGTCCATCGTGCCCTTGCGCTCTTCGGTGATGGTCACGGCCGAGACGACCATGTCGCGGTCGCCCTGGCCCAGGGCGTTGAAGATGCCTTCCCACGGGGTGTTGACGAACTTCACCTCGATACCGGCCTTCGCTGCGACGGCCTGCACCACCTCGATGTCGAAGCCGACGATCTCGCCCTTTTCGTTCTGGCTTTCGAAAGGCGCGTAGGCGGCGTCGGTGCCCACCACGTAGACCCTGGCTGGCGCCGGTGCCGAGGCCACTGCGGCCGGCGCTGGCGCTTCTTCCTTCTTCCCGCACGCAGCGAGCACGAAGGTAGCGGCGGTGAGGCCTGCAATCTGCAGGAAACGACGGGTCGACATGAGCTTCATGGGCGTGTGTGTGGGTGTGGAAGAAGGAGTCGAAGAAGTGTAACGCCGGTGTCATGCCATGCGGCAGGAAGTCACGCCGCGCCGAGTGCAGCAATCTCTGCCGCGGTGAAGCCGGCGGCGCTGCGCGCTTCCAGGTTGAACGGCCCACGCAGCCGCGGTGCGCCGTACTGCACGGCCAGCACTGCGTAATGGGCCACAGGGTCCAGACCCTGGCGCGCGCAGAGCCAGCGGTACCAAGTGTTGCCGATGGCGACATGGCCGATCTCGTCGCGCAGGATCACGTCCAGGATCTCCACCGCGCGCTCGTCGCCGGCCTGACGCAACCGGGCTTGCATCGGTGGCGTGGCGTCCAGACCGCGTGCTTCCAGCGTGCGCGGCACCAGCGCCATGCGCGCGGTGATGTCGCCAGCGGTGCGCGCCGTCATGGCCCACAAGCCGTCGTGGGCCGGCCAATCGCCATAGTGGTGGCCCAACGTGGCCAGGTGCTCGTTCAGCAGCGTGAAGTGCAGCGCTTCCTCAGCCGCGACGCGCAGCCAGTCGCGGTAGTAGGCGGGCGGCATGCCGGCAAAGCGCCAGACGGCGTCCAGAGCCAGATTGATGGCGTTCAGCTCGATATGCGCCACCGCGTGCAGCAGGGCAGCACGGCCTTCGTTTGTGAAGGGCGAGCGGGGTTTCAGCAATCTTGGGTCGACCAGCTCGGGCCGGGCCGTTCGGCCGGGCAGCGAGCTACCGGCAGGCAGTTCGAACTGCAAGTCGGCCTGGGTGCACAGCAGGCCAGCCGCATCATCCATCAGCCCAGCGTGATGTTGCGGGTGAAGTGCCAGCGCCGCCGCGGCCTTGGCAGCGGGGTCACACACTTGCAAGGCCTTGAGAGCGGCCATTCGAAGCTCCATCCCTAGAATTGTGCGCTTTGCCTGCAGGAGACTCACGTGGCCATCTACCAACTCGGCGACGACGTCCCGCGCATCGCAGCCACGGCCTGGGTGGCCGGCAGTGCCGAAGTCATCGGCCGTGTCAGCCTGGGTGAGGGCAGCAGTGTCTGGTACGGCGCCGTGCTGCGCGGCGACAACGAGTGGATCACCCTCGGCGCGCGTTGCAACGTGCAGGAAGCCGCGGTGATGCACACCGACATGGGCTCGCCGCTGACGCTGGGCGACGAGGTCACCGTGGGCCACCAGGCCATGCTGCACGGCTGCACGGTGGGAGACGGCTCGCTGATCGGCATACAGGCCGTGGTCTTGAACGGCGCCCACATCGGCCGCAACTGCCTGGTGGCAGCCGGGGCCATCGTCACCGAAGGCAAGACCTTCCCGGACAACAGCCTGATCCTGGGCAGCCCGGCCAAAGCCGTGCGCACCCTGACGCCAGAGCAGCTGGCGCGCATGAAGCTGGGCGCGCTGCACTATGTCGAGAAGGCGCAGCACCACCGAACCCAACTGAAAAAGATTGCCTGATGAGCGTGTTGATCAAGTTTCTCTTCGAAGGTCTGCCGGTGCGCGGCATGCTCGTTCGCCTGACCGACAGCTGGCAGGAAGTGTTGCGCCGCCGCGCGCCCATCGGCGCCCACCCGCCCGAAGTGCGTGTGCTGCTGGGCGAGATGGCCGCGGCCGGCGTGCTGATGCAAGCCAACATCAAGTTCAACGGCGCGCTCGTGCTGCAGATGCAGGGCGACGGCCCGGTGAAGCTGGCGGTGGCTGAAGTGCAGCCCGACCTGGCCTTTCGCGCCACCGCGAAGGTGGTGGGTGAGGTGCCACCCGGCGCGCAGTTGGAGGCGCTGCTGAACGTGCACGGCCAAGGCCGCTGCGCCATCACGCTGGACCCGAAAGACCGGCTGCCTGGCCAGCAGCCTTACCAGGGCGTGGTGCCTCTGCATGGGGACCAGCGTGAGCCGCTGCAGCAGGTGCAGCAGGTGCTGGAGCACTACATGCTGCAGAGCGAACAACTCGACACGCGCCTGGTGCTGGCGGCCAACGATGAAGTGGCCGCAGGCTTGCTCATCCAGCGCATGCCGCTGGAGGGCCAGGGCAATCTCGGCCGGCAGAACGAGGACGACATCGGTCTGTCCGAACACTTCAACCGCATCGCCATGCTGGCCGCCACCTTGACGCGTGAAGAGCTGCTGGCGCTGCCGCCCGAGCAGATCCTGCACCGCCTGTTCTGGGAAGAAACGCTGCGTGTCTTCGAGCCTGCGGCCGGTGCGTCACCACGTTTTGCCTGTACCTGCAGCAGGGAGCGTGTGCGCAACATGCTGCGCGGCCTGGGCCGCGAAGAGAGCGACAGCCTGATTGCCGAGCGCGGCGAAGTGGAAGTGGGCTGCGAGTTCTGCGGCCTGCAGTACCGCTTCGATGCGGTGGACGTGGGCGAGATGTTCACGCCCGCGCTCGACCAGCCGCCGGGGCCGGTTGGCGTTCAGTGAGCCTCAGCGGCCCTGCGCGCGGCGCTGCAGTGCGCGTTCGTAAGCCGGCACGCAGCATTCGCAAGCCCAGCTTGAGCCTCGACCAGCCGCCAGGCCACTGAACAAACCGCTTGGGCGTGGCGCGGCAGGTGCTGCGTCGGCATGCAGCAGCGGCAGCGTTGCCGCCAGCGCGTTTTGCAGCCTCGCGCCGTCGGTGCCTGTGACGACGGCATACGGGATGCCGTGGTTGTTCATCAACTCGCGCAGCGCGTTGTCCACCGGCTCACGCACGTGTGGGCCATCCCGCTGCAGGCCGTCGGGCACCCAGGGCAGGTCCAGCGCCGTCAGCAGCGTGACGCCTGCGCGCCGGTGCAGGGCCACGGCGCGCTCGTCGAGGCTGCGGTCGCCGAAGACGATGCGGCTGTAGACGGCTGTCATCAGCGCCGTGGTGTCGCAGACCACCACATCGTGGGTCTCGGCCGCCGCAATCAGGCGTTCGTGCTGCGCCCGCATGATGGAGCCCTGCTCGTGCGCCAGCGGCGTGCGGCCAGTCCGTTCGCACCACTCGCGCAGCACTTCGGGCACCCAGGCCACACGCCGGCCGGTTTCTCGGGCCAGGCTTTCGGCAAGTGCTGCGGCCAGCGTGGTCTTGCCGGTGCTCTCGGCGCCGACGATGGCCACCAGCAGCGCGTCTGTTGCAGGTGCGGGTGCGGGCGCAGGCTTGGTGCGCATCAAGCTGCCGCCAGCTTGCGCCAGGCGCGCCATCCCACCAGTGCCAGCACGGTGAAGAGCGCATAGAGCACGACCGTCAGCCACAGGCCCTTGTAGGCAAACAAAGCCACGCTGACGATGTTCACCCCCACCCACACCGGCCAATTTTCGACGCACTTGCGCGCGAGCAAGATCTGCCCGGCCAGGCTGGCCACGGTGGGCAAGGCGTCGAAGTAAGGGACATCGCTGTCGGTGGCGTGGTCCAGCAGCAGGCCCATCAGCGGCCAGGCGGCCAGTGTCGCGGCAGCCAGCAGCGCCAGGCCGCGTCGCGAAAGGTGGTGCACGCGCAGCAGCGTGCCGTCACCACTGCGGCCGCGCAGCCACTGCCACCAGCCCCAGAAAGCGGCACCGATGAAGACGAACTGCAGGCCCGCTTCGCCATAGAGCTTGCTGTCGGCAAACAGCAGTGCGTACATCAGCGAGCTCACGATGGCCAGTGGCCATGCAATGGGGTTGACGCGGAAGTTGGCCAGCACCATCACCACCGCCACCACGAAGGCCACGATCTCCAGCCAGGTGACCGGGCTGCCCC
>Ga0209591_10000445_pt1 | contig 53679 bp, 42 predicted proteins | sample MAT01_FD_187207 | JGI IMG/M metagenome (GOLD analysis project Ga0209591, IMG submission 187207) | Freshwater microbial communities from Lake Fryxell liftoff mats and glacier meltwater in Antarctica - MAT-01 (SPAdes) (version 2) | ecosystem: Environmental > Aquatic > Freshwater > Ice > Liftoff...
AGAGGGTCGGGCGCTGCTGTGTGTGCCGGGCGCCGATCAGTGTACCCATGGAGCGGCCGTTGTCCCTGACGCGGCGCACTTGCTGCGCGTGATCGATTGGAGCTCGACAGGCCCGGTCTCATTGCAAGCGTGGGAGCCCACGTACGGACGTCTCGCCGAAGCGCAGGTGAAGTGGGAGGCGGCGCACCAACAGTCGCTGTGGTTGGCGGAATGAGGCCCAGGCTCGGCGCACGCCGGTCGGCAGGCACGCCTGTCACGGTGCGTCCGGCAACGACGGATGATGTCGCGGCAATGGCCGAGATCGAGCAAGACGCCTTCAGCGATCCGTGGCCCGCATCGGCGTTTGCCGATCTGCTGGTTCGACCGCACGCACGGGTAGTGGTAGCGGAGTGCGAGGGCCTGCTTTCCGGCTACTGCATCTTGTTGTCGGTGCTCGATGAAGGTGAGATTGCCAATATCGCGGTGTGTCGGCGCGCGAGGGGAATGGGTATCGGAGCCCGTTTGCTTGACGAGTCGATGGCGTTCGCCGCGCAGCAGGGCATCGCGTCGGTGTACCTTGAAGTTCGGGTCTCGAATAGCTCCGCACGTGGGCTGTACGAGTCACGCGGATTTCTTCCGGTGGGCCGACGTCGCGCCTACTATCGCGAACCACTCGAGGACGCGCTGGTACTCCGCTGGGAAGGGGCGGTCACCCGCCCATCGGCAATACCGGGGTAGGGTCGGCAATGCGGCGGTGATGCACTTCGCGCACAGTGTCCTAGGTTTCCAGTCAACGCCGGCCGACAATGTCGTGTCCGGATCATGTCCGCATCGAAAGGAGACACCGATGAGCCGCAGCATGAACAAGGCCATTCTAATTGGCAACGTGGGGAGTGATCCCGAAATTCGTACCGTCGGGACAGGTGGAAAGGTGGCGCAGTTTTCGCTCGCCACGAGTCGCTCATGGAATGATCAGAGCGGTGCCAAGCAGGAGAAAACCGAATGGCATCGTTGTGTGGTCTGGAACAGCAACAAGGGGTCTGGACTGGCCGACGTCGTCGAGCGCTACGTGAAGAAGGGCGAGAAGATCTACGTGGAGGGGGAGATCGAGTACCGCCAGTGGACCGACAAGGAGAATCAGACGCGGTATACCACCGAAATCCGCGTTCGCGAGCTCATGCTGCTCGGAGGACGTCCAGGAGGCGCCTCAGACGACATGGAGAGCGGAGCGCAGCGCCGCAGCCCGGCGCCAGCACGGAGCAAGCCCGCTGGTGCGGCAGCCGCGCCTGCCGGTGGCGACGATTTCAGCGATTTCCCCGGTGCGCTGGAAGACGAGGACGACGATCTGCCGTTCTGAGACATCGGCTCGTCGGGCCGGTTCGACGTTCATCGGTCGGTCTTTTTTGAGACGGACCGAGCCCGTGGTGTAACGGGGGAAGCGTGACGTGCGTGTGGCGCGCGCGTCTTCCCCTGTGAGGCCTCCGATAACTGTCGGCTGAGCCGCAGGTACACCGTCCGTACGACGGCGACCAGTCAAACTACTGCGAGGCTCGCCGATGCGCGTCGCCCATAAACTGTCTCTGTCCATGCTTCGCCAATCGCCAGCACGCCTCTGGTTGGTGCGAATTGGCGTCGCTATTCTCGCAAGCGTACTGCTCTTGGCGGTGTGGCATCCACACTGGCTGGCGGCACAGGCAGCGCCAACGGATACGGTGATGCCCGCCGCGATTCTGCGCATAAGCGCTCAGCCGCCGACGACTAAATTGGCGCCGCTCAAGAAGCGGCCGCCCGCCAAGCCGGTGACCGTCAAGGACACGGCCTCCGCAACCCACCGGGTCAAGGCCGGCGAAACGCTCTGGAGCATCGCAACCCGGTACTACGGCGACGGGCACCAGTGGCGCATCGTCGCTCGACGCAACGGCATTGCAATGACAGGGGAAACGGCACTGCGCGCAGGCGCGGAGCTGGTAATCCCTTCTCCTCGGTATGTCGCGACTGCGACGTCGGCGCTTCCGGCCCCTCTCGATACCGCGACGCCGAAAGCAGCGCTCACCCCTGCGCTGCCGGCGCTCCCCAGAGCCGACGCACCGAAGCCGATGTCGGAGACGCCAAAGACAGGCAAGAGCTTGGCTGCGCAGACAACGGGGAAGGCGAATTCCGCCGCCCCAGCCATCATGGGCTCGGGGATGCCAAGCCAGCGGGATGCGAACGCACCCAACGTTGCCATTTCCGCGAATCCGACTGCCGCGCAGGATACGTCTGATTTAACCACCATGGTGCGGCTGCGACCACAGATAAAGGCTGAGCGCCTCTTGACGCGAGGCGCAGCGCGCATCGGACTGGTGGACAACGATGAGCTCCGCGCTTCGCGCAAGAGCAATGAGCAAGCGACCATCTTTTTGCTGAACCATGGCGGCGAATCCTCGGCGGGTTCGACCACCGCACTATCGTACCACGCCGCGGTTGCCCCTCGGCATGGCGAGTACGCGTCTGCCCCGTTTGCTGTCGAGGAGCCGCGCTGGCAGAAGGCCGGTCGCGTACAGCGCCGCGTGGATGACGAGGGACCGTCGCATTTCGACGAGGCGCGCATGCAATTGGCGGACGAGGTGATCATCGCGCCGCCAGCGGGCGTGACCCTTGCTGTCGGCGATCAACTCGTTGCGGTGAAGCGCGCCGGCGCGACCGCCAATGGAATACCGGTTGCGTTCCCCACTGGTGTGCTTGAGGTCATTGCCGTGGGTGACGGTCGTCTGGTGCGAGCCTTTGTGCGCTCCGAAAGTGGGGTGATCGAACAAGGGCAGGCGCTTTTTCCGATCGAAGGGAGCGCGGCTCCGGTCGGTCAGCAGCTCGCGGCCGCCCCGAGCGGCGATATGACCACCACCGTGTCGTGGATTGAGCCGACGTCGGTGATGCCAACGCTGCAGAGCTTTGTGCTTCTGACGGCGGGAGAGGCGCAGGGCGTGAAGGCCGGCGACCTGTTCTCGCTCGTTCGGCGTGCTGACTCCGGAAAGCCGGAGCGGTTGGCGGTGGTGCGCGTCGTCCGCGTGGGTCGTCAGGGGAGTGCGGCGATCATTATCAAGCATGACGCGTTGGGTGTCGACCTCGGCCTTTCGGCGCTTCGCGTCTCCCGGGCACCGTAACCCAACCTCGCGACGGGTAGGGCGTCGTCGTCGCTCGCGCATGGAGCGTGTCATGTGCGACGCGTCGGATGCGGAGGGTCTGGCGAAGGAACGGTTGGTGTGAGACCTCACGTTCTGTGCTTCTCCACAGCCATTGCGTACTCGAACATCGCGCGCCCGTGACTCCCATGTCGCGGGCGCGTGTGTACATTGCGGGCTTCCAAACGTCTCCCGAGGCGAGCGAGGCGGCCCGTATTTCCGACATTCACACGGAATGCATCCGGCCGCACAGTGCGGAGCGAGTGTCAGTAACCCAGGCGCGAGGACGCGACGGTATGGCGAAGACGGTGTTGGTGACAGGTGGTGCAGGGTTCATTGGCTCGCATGTGGCCGACACGTTCCTGGCCGAGGGGTGGGACGTTACCATCCTCGACGATTTGTCGAGCGGACGAGAAGAAAATCTGCCGCCATCGGCTCATTTTGTTCGCGGGGACATCACGACTCCCGACGCGGCGGCGCTGGTGCGCGACGGCCGATTCGACGTGATGTGTCATCTCGCCGCGCAAATCGACGTCCGTCGAAGTGTGCTTGATCCCGTCTACGATGCCACGCGGAATATTCTCGGCACCCTCAATCTTCTCGAGGCGGTGAAGTCGAGCGGTCATCACACGCGCGTCGTGTTTTCTTCGACGGGCGGGGCGCTCTATGGGGACTTTGACCCACCACCCAGCACCGAGTTGTACGCGAAAGATCCCGAGGCGCCATACGGGATCGCCAAGCTGTCGGTGGAGTATTATCTCGCGTACTACGGTCGCGTGCACGGTCTCGATACGGTGGCACTGCGTTACGGAAACGTTTATGGTCCTCGTCAGGACCCGCACGGTGAGGCAGGCGTGGTGGCCATTTTCTGCAATCGCATTCTCGACGGACGTGTGTTGACCGTCTTTGGTGACGGCGAGCAGACGCGCGACTATGTCTATGCGGGGGACGTGGCTCTCGCCAACTATCGCGCCGCGACCGGCACCTTGCCGGCGCCCGGCCGACTGGACGCGCGCGCCTTTAACATCGGCACAAGTATCGAAACGTCCGTCAACACGTTGGCCACCACCTTGCAATCGGTTGCCAACGTCACGGCGGCTATCGATTACGCGCCGGCCCGGGCGGGCGAGTTGGCTCGCTCGGCGCTGCAAACAGACAAGGCACGCACCGTGCTGGGGTGGACGCCGTCTGTGTTGCTCGCCGACGGACTGACGAATACGTTCCGGTACTTCGCTGGACGCCGTTCCGGCGCGGTCACGCGTTGACGATGGCCGCAGTGCTTCCGGCGTTGCTTCTCTTGCAGCTTGGTGCCACGTCCGGCGGCGGTGATGCAACGCTCGTCTCGTTGATTCTTGGCGCAGACATCGTCACGAAGGGCGTCTTGGTGCTGCTTGTGCTGCTCTCGCTCTTGTCGTGGGCCATCATGTTCGCGAAATGGCGAGCCTTTCGGGCGGCTGAGTCGAACGGATTGGCGTTCTTGAAGGAGTTCGAGCGTACGCGCGGCGTCGATGAAGCCACGGCACTTGCGCAGCGTGTGTCCCCAAGCGCGTTCACGGCGGTCTTTGCGCGCGCCGTGCGCTTCCTGAACGACACCAAGCCGGCGATGGGTGCCACCGCCGACCGCTCCGCGCGCCTGTCCGGATCTCAGGTTGAGGCGCTGCGATTGGTGCTCGATGCCGAGTCGTCGAAGGAGCGCGAAGTGCTTGGTCGGTTCATCACGTGGCTTGCGACCGTGGGCAGCGTCAGCCCGTTGATTGGCTTGCTCGGTACAGTACTCGGGGTGATGTCGGCGTTTGCCGGTATCGTCAATACGGGGTCGGGCAATATTGCGGCAGTGGCGCCAGGCATCGCCGCGGCACTGTCGGCGACAGCCGCCGCGCTGGCCGTCGCCATCCCCGCAGCCTTCGCCTACAACTCGTTTGCGGCGCGGCTCAATAAGTTCGATAGCGCGTTGGAGGGCTTTGGTTCCGAGCTGATCGCCCTCCTCGTTCGCGAAGGACGCGTCTAGCCATGATGCGCGGTCGACGTCGAAGCGGCGGATTGCATGTCAACGGCGAAATCAATGTCGTCTCGTTGATCGACGTCATGATGCTGCTGATGGTGATCTTCATGATCGCGGCGCCGATTATGCAAGGGGGCGTGGATATCTCCCTTCCCAGAGCCGACGTGCGTCCGCTTGATGCCAAAAGCAATCTCGTGGTCACGATCAAGAGCAACGGTCGCATTTATGTCGATGACGTCGTGCTTTCTGAACGCGAATTGGCCGGGAGTGTGAAGGCGTTGGCCTCCAAAAAGGGGAGTGCCGGCGTCACGATCTTTGCCGATCAATCGGTGGACTACGGCCTCGTGTATCGCGTAATGGGAATGATCAGCAAGGCGGGCATGCCGATTGGGCTGGCCGGGGAGCAGGAGCCGTCGCGATGAGCGTTGGCGCCACGTCCCATCGCGATGCGGCGCGCGGCGGCGCGGCGATGCGCAACGGCTTGCTGCTCTCGGCCGCGTTGCACGCGGCGGCGGTGGTTGGCGCGGTGCTGTGGGGGCTGCAGTCCGAACCATCACGGCCCCCGGTGTATCGGGTCGAAATGCTGGCGGCGCCCAAGGGTGCGGTGCGCACGGGCGTTGTCAGCGCTGCCCCATCGGTCGAGTCACCGAAAAAAGCCGAGGCTCCCTCAGGCGCCGAGCGTGCGCCTGAGGAAACGGCACCGGCAGTTAAGAAAGCGCCGGCGCCATCAGCGAAGGCCACGCCAACCGCCGTGAAATCGAAGACGGCGGGCGAGAAGACGGCGCCGGTGGCGGCAAAGGCGGCGGCGCTTCCCAAAGCCGGCAGTCGTGAGGGCGGGAAGGGGGCCGACGTGCGCAATCTTCGCACCGATGGGATCGAGTTTCCATTCCCTGGGTACCTGACCAATATCATACGGCAGATAACACTCGCCTACGCGTGGAAGTCGGGCGATCAGACGTTGTCGACGGAGGTCAAATTCGTTATTCGTCGCGACGGCTCTGTGGCCCCCGAGATCGTTCAGATGAAGGGCTCCGGCAACCGGCTGTTCGACCTCGACGCGATGGCCACCATCGAACAAGTCGGTACGGCGAAGAGCTTCGGTCGGCTGCCGGCTGGATGGGCCGACGACGTCCTCGTGGTGTACTTCACGTTCGATTATTCACTCCGTCCAAATGGTTGATCATCTGCGATGATGTTCGCCAATCGGTCCCCTTCCTCCGCTACGTGGCATACCAAACCGTTCGCTGTCTCGTGACTCGTTTTCTTTCTCGGTCCGCAGTGCTTGTCGCCGGCCTTGCCGTTTGCGCAAGCACGACCTGGGCGCAGGATCGCCAGCCTGGCGTATCGATCGGTTTGAATAGGGTCGTCGGCTCAAAAATCGGGCTCTTGGTGCTGCCCATGGCGAGCAGTGGCGGAGACTCGCTGGCGACCATCCTGTCGCGCGACTTGGACTACAGCGATCGCTTCCAGATGGTGGCGACATCGAGCGTGGCCGGACCGATCGCCACCGGGCCAGCGGCGGTTGGGCCGATGCCAGCGGCCAATTATCCGCTGTATGCCAAGCTTGGGGCTGACGGGGTGGTGCAAGGCACGCTTCTCCCCTCGGGGTGGTTGCGCATCGCGCTGCATGATATCGCCAGGAAGACGGTGATCAACCAAAAGGATTTTCCTTTGCCGTCGCCAGCCTTCACACCGTCATGGCGGATGGCTGCACACGGCGTCTCGGACGCGATCGAAGAATGGATCGTGGGGCAGCGCGGCATTGCACAGACACGCATCGCATTTGTGCGCGCCGGTCGTGTGTGGACAATTGACAGCGACGGCGCAAACGTGATCCCGGTAACGCCAAGCGGTCTGTCGCCCCAATGGGTGCCCTCGGGGCGCGGGCTGGTATACAGCGTGCTTGACGGCGTGCGCGACCCACTGATGTACCTGGACCTTGCCACCGGCGCCCAGCGCGTGTTGGCGATGGCCCCGGGGACGCAAAACTTTTCGCCGGCTGTCTCGCCGGACGGGCGCAGCGTGCTCTTCGCGCGGGCCCTCGAGAACGGGACCGATCTGTACTCGATCCCCATTGAAGGAGGCACGCCGCGCCGCATCACCGTGGGGCGTGGTCGTATCAGCGTGCAACCATCGTTTAGTCCTGATGGCCAGCGGATTGTGTTTACCAGCGACCGTTCCGGGCGGAGCGACGTGTATATTAGCGATGTCGATGGCACGAACGCCGAAGTGCTGAGCGCAGCAACGTTTGGCGATCGCGGGAACCGGACCGGGCCGGACTGGTCTCCCGATGGGCGCTTGGTCGCGTTCCAGACGCTCAACGACAACAGCAAGCAGATTATGACGATCAGCATGCGTGATCAGACCGTGAGGGCCGTTGCCACCGAGGGTCGGAACGACGACCCGAGTTGGGCGCCGGATTCGCGGCATGTGGTGTTTACGTCGGATCGTAGTGGTGTCAAGCAGTTGTGGATTACCGATGTCGAGAGCGGGCGGACGCGCCAACTGCGCACGCCCTCAGAGTCGCGGCTGGCCGCGTGGTCGCCGCGATTGCCGACGCCCTAGTTGTTGCATGGTTTGTTGTGCGATGTGGTGTACACATTTCCTCCACCTTCCTCACCTCCAGTGCTGGAGTTTCACCCATGATTCGATCCACTCCGTTGTTCGTGTTGTTGGCTGCAACCGCGCTCGCCTCGGGTGCATGCAAGAAGAAGCCGCCGGTAGTAGCGCCGGTGGCCTCCAACCCCACCGCGCCGCCGTCGGATCCGACGCGTGGACCAAACACACCGCCGCCGCCGACGTCGGACAACTCCGCAGAAGCGGCACGGAAGATCGCTGAGGCGCGCGCCGCGGTGCTCTCGCCGGTGTACTTCGAATACGATGCTGACGATCTTCGTGACGACGCGCGTGCGTCGCTCGACGCGAAGGTGAAGATCCTCACGACCAACCCGCAGCTCCGCATTCGCATCGCCGGGCACACCGACGAACGCGGCAGCGATGAGTACAACATTGCGCTCGGGCGGCGCCGCGCTGAAACGGCGAAGCGCTATCTGACGGACCGAGGCATCGAGGCGTCGCGCATTGAGACCACGACGTTGGGACGCGAGCAGCCGGCCATGCAGGGGTCCAACGAAGACGCGTGGGCCAAGAACCGGCGCGATGAGTTTGTCATCACCGCTGGCGACGCCCAGCTGCGCGCACCGTGACGATCGCGGCCGCGCTCGGCGTCGCCGCCCGCGGCCGACTTGCGCTGCTCGGTCGCATGCTGCGCGTGCTTCCGCTCGCCGCATTGACCGTGGTGAGCGGCTGTTTTGCGACGCGCAGCGACGTGCGCATCGTGCAGAGCGATGTGGTCGCGCTCCGTACCGAACTGCTGCGAAAGGATGCGGAGCAAAATGCCACACTCGCCAAAGCGATGACGATGTTGGCCGCCGCCACCGACTCGCTGGCCCGCATCAGCACGCGCACCATCGGGATTCAGGGCGACGTGCGCGGTGAGATGCGCGCCGTCAAGGAGCAGTTGCTGCAAGTGCAGACGCTGCTCGGGCAGAGTCAGGCCAACATCAATCGCATTCGTGCAGAACTTGAAGCGCGAGCGCAGGCAGCTGTTGTGCAACCGCCACCGGCGCCGACGGGCACGCCCACGGCGCCGGGCAGCGTCAGCGGCGGCACCCCACCGGGAGCCGTTTCTGCCGGGCAACTGCCCGTGCGGCCCGATACCAGTACGCGTTCGGGCGGTGCGAGCCAGTTGTATCAACAGGGAATGGACGTGCTTCGAAGCGGTGCGCCGCAGTCGGCGCGTACGGCGTTCCAGGAGTTGCTGTCGAACTTTCCCACCAGCGACCTGGCGCCGGATGCGCAGTTCCAGATCGGACAGTCGCTTCTCAATGAGAAGAATTACGGCGGCGCCGACGCGGCCTTCGGAGCGGTGGTCGCGAAGTACGCCGATTCCCCTCGCGCGCCCGCAGCGCTCTTCAAGCGTGCAACGATCGCGAAACTGCAGGGTAACATGCCCGAAGCGAAGAAGCTGCTGCAGGAGGTGATCAGTCGATTCCCGAAGAGTGATGAAGCGGAACTCGCCGCGGATGAGCTCAAGCTGATCAAGTAGCGCTCGCACTTCAGGCACTCAGGCAACAATGACGACGGATGTAAAGCCGCAGGCGGAGATGCCGTTCCTGGAACACCTCGAGGAACTGCGCTGGCGGCTGTTCCGCATCGCGATCGCTGTGGCGTTGGGAGTGGGTGTGTCTTTTGCCCTGTTGGTTACCAAGCAGATCGACGTCGTAGAGGTATTGGCGCGCCCGATTCAGCCGTATCTGACGGGAAAACTGATCGTCACGCATCCCGCGGATCTGTTCGATGTCGTCGTCGATATTTCTTTGACGCTCGGGTTGATTCTCGCCTCCCCGGTTATCGTGTGGCAGATCTGGGGCTTTCTCTCGCCGGCGCTGTACGGCCATGAGAAGAAAGTCGTCATTCCTTCGTTGGTGGGTGCAGCGATCTTGTTTCTTGCGGGCATGGCGCTCGCCTATGTCTACGTATTGCCTGTCACCTTCCGATTCTTTCTCAGCTTCCAGACGGAATCGGCGACGGTGATGCCAGCGCTGGGCGAGTACATGGGGTTTGTCATCGCCATGTGTCTGGCCTTCGGTGCGGCATTTGAATTGCCCATCGTGATTATGCTGCTCACCGCGCTGGGTCTCGTGCAGCCCGCGTTCCTCGCAAAGTTTCGTCGTCACGCGGTCGTCGGGTGCATGGTGGCGGCGGCGATCATCACACCGGGCAGCGAAATCACGTCGCTGCTCGCCCTCAGTACCGCGCTCTACCTGCTGTACGAGGTGTCGATCACCTTGTCCCGCGTCATTTACGCGCGACGCGAAAAACGCATTAACGGGCCGGACAACTCCGCCGCATGACGCGCGCCCAGCGGTTGAAGGCGTGGAGTTCGGCGGCCGCTTTGGTTGCCATGCGAAAGGTGGTCGCTCTCACTGTGCTCATGGCGCCGCTCGGTAATCAGCTTGGAGCCCAGCAACCACCGGTGCGTCCGCCAGCAACAAAACCGAAGGGACCGGTCACGGCCCCCGCCACCGCACCGACCACCACCACGATCCCGGTCTCTGTGCCGGGCGCCAATCCGACCACCGGCGCCCAACCCCCAGTGCGCCGCACTGGCGACTCGGCGGACGTGCGCGTCCCGCCCACTCTGAATTTTACCTTCGATCCGGCCGACTCGACCATGCGCGAGTTGCTGGACCGCCCCGGCTACAAGCAGGTGCAGTACCAAGGTGGGAGCGTCGTCTTTGACGCCCTGACGCGCGACCTCAAGCTCAAGGGGAAGCCCTCCGCGGTCAAGCGCGACGAAACCATGCTGGTTGGCGATTCCATCACGTACAGTGATTCCACGAAGAAGATCGTGGCCCTCGGCGACACGGTGTGGCTGCGCGATCCGAGTCGTGGAGATGCCGAAGACTTTCGCGCGCGTGGCCGCATCAACTACGACATGCAAACGCGCGTCGGCGAGACGGGGGCGTTCTCCACGGCCGTCGAGTCGGGGCAGAAGCTGTATCTGACCGCTGAGAAGGGCTCGATCTTCAGCGATACGCTGGTCAGCGGGAAGCACATCGTCTACGCCAGGAATGGCTCGTTCACCTTCTGCGATCACGAAGAGCCGCATTTCCATTTCACGACCAAGGACATGAAATTTGTGTCCAAAAACGTGATGGTGGCGCGGCCTGGTGTGCTCTACATCGGCGAAGTCCCGGTGTTCTGGATTCCGTTTTTCTTTCAGGACGTGCGTGGCGGCTCGCGCCGAACCGGCATGCTCACGCCCCAGTTTGGCATTGCGGAGTTGTTGCGCAACAGTCCCTCGTACCGGCGGAGTGTGAGCAACATCGGGTACTTCTTCGCGATAAACGACTACATGAACGCCGAGGCCTCGTTCGATTGGCGGAGCAGTGCGCGAGGCAACGACTTCGATCCAGGCTTCGTTCGGGGAAACGTGGAGTATCGCTATCGGTGGCTGAATCGCTTTATCACCGGCGAGACCGCAGTGTCCTATTTGTCGCAACGCAACGGCACCAGCAACACCGCCATAACCTGGAACCACAATCAGGATTTTTCCAGGCAAACCCGCCTCACCTCGCGGATCAACGTGGTGCAAAGTACGCAAGTGCAACGGGCGACCACCATCAATCCGGCGGTCGCCAATGCCACTATTCGCTCGGATCTGTCATATCAGACCAAGATTGGACCGGCACAGATCAACCTCGGCGGCAATCGGACGCAGTATCCGGGGCGCACGCAGGTCGAGATGAACTTTCCGTCGTTAAGCGTATCCAGCGGCACGCTCGCCAAGGGGTTCCTGAGCTGGACGCCAGCCATGCGACTGACGGTCGCCCAAACACAGCGCATCGATCAAGGGCTGCAGTTCCCGTATGTGTACAACACGAACAGTACCACGGGGAACATTGATAGTATTCGCTTTCGCGCCGACCGTCGCAGTATGCAGTTCAGTTTCGATACGCCCGTGAAGATCGGCGATTTTGTCTGGAACAACTCGTTTTCCGTGAACGAGAACGTGCGGGACTATCCTGAGCAACGCGAGATCATTGGGGTACGCGACACGTCGATTCGTTCCTTTCGCGTGTTTGCCAGGACCTTCGAAACGAATGCCGACTGGACCACGTCCTTCAGCCTTCCGCGGTTTTTTCAGGGCACGTTGAATGTCTCGCCCAGCATTCAAGTCGGGAATGTCGACCCGGCCTCGGGGCTCTGGGTGCGCACGGAACGCAGCGGCGGAAAGTTCGTCACGCAAGCCAAGCGCCTGAGTTACGCGGTCAGCGCATCACCCACGCTCTACGGATTTTTGCCAGGCTTCGGTTTAGCGCAGAAGATTCGTCATTCGATCTCGCCGAGTGTTTCGTACAGCTATTCGCCCGAGGCGTCTGTGAGCGATGCATACCTGATCGCGCTTGGGCGCACGCGCGTGGGATATCTCGGAGCGCTCAAGCAGAATCGTGTCTCGTTGGGCATGGCCACCAATTTTGAGGCGAAGCTGAAGGCTCCCGCAGATTCGTTGCCCGAAAGCGGAAAGAAGATCAATCTGCTCGCCTTGCAGTTTTCCTCGTTTACCTACGACTTCGTGCGCGCCGACACCACCGGCAACGGACTCGTCGATCGCACCTTCTCGTTGTCCGGACGCACGGACCTGTTGCCAGGCTTCGACTTCCGCGCCAATTACGAATTGTTCCTGGGCGATCCGATCTCCGATACGGCGACGTTCAGTCCGTATCGTACAGACGTTGGCATCTCGTTTTCACTTGACGGGAAGTCGGCCATCTTTGGAACACTTGGAAGGCTGCTTGGCCGAAAGGTCGAGATGGATCTCGACCCGAGCTCCCGGCAGCGGGAAATTGGAGGAGCAGGAGCAGGCCTTGGCCAGTCGCGGCAGGTCAATGCGGCAGGCTCTGGGTCACGCGGCGCGCCCGTGTCGCTCCCCTCCGGCGGCGGTTGGCGCATGAACGTGCAGTACAACGCGGCGCGTCAACGGCCACCCCGTGGTGGACTGCAGATTCTCAATACTCCCGAAGCGCAATGCGAACCATTGCGCGCGTCGGGCGTGTTTGTGTTCGACCAGTGCGTGCTGCAGGCGCAGACGGCACCTCCCACCGGCTTGACGTCTGGCCAGAGTGCCATCGGTGCGCCGGTGTTCATCTCGCCCCCCACCCAAAACGTCTCGGGGTCGATGTCGTTCAGCATCACGCCGAAATGGTCGACCCAGTGGTCCACGCAGTACGACGTGACGCGCGCCCGGTTCGCGTCACAACAGATCGGGCTGCAGCGCGCGATGCATGATTGGAACGCCGTGTTCTCGTTTACCCAGGCGCCAAACGGGAACTTCGGCTTTAATTTCTTCATCGCGCTCAAGGCGCAGCCCGACATCAAATTCAACTACGATCGCCAGACGTTCGGCACGGGCGGACGCTAAGTGGCTCACCGAGCGAGGTCGACAGTGCTGGAACTTGATGGCCGTTCTCTTCGCCTGCTGGATGTGGTCGCGGTGGCTGACGAGGGGCAGCATGTGACGCTGGCGCCGTCGGCGCGCGATCGGATGCGCACGACTCGGGCCGTGGTTAACAAAGCCGTCGGGGCTGGCGTTCCCGTGTACGGCATCAATACCGGATTCGGGAAGATGTCCGAGATCACGATTGCGAACGATCAGCTGGCCGCGCTGCAACGCAATCTTGTGCGAAGTCACGCGGCCGGCGTTGGTGATCCGCTGCCCGAACGTGAAGTGCGGGCCATGATGCTGCTGCGCGCAAACGTCCTCGCGACCGGTTTCGCCGGTGCCCGCCCCGAACTCGTGGACGCACTCTTGGCGATGTTGAACGCGCGAGTGTGGCCTGTCGTCCCCGAACAGGGCAGCGTCGGCGCGAGCGGTGATTTAGCGCCCCTTGCGCATTTGGCTTTGGCGATGATGGGTGAGGGACTTGCGTGTCGTGGCCCGCGAATCAGTGACGCCATACACGCCGGCGACGTGCTACGGAGCGCGGGACTCACGCCGGTCACGCTGCAAGCCAAGGAGGGCCTCGCCCTCATCAATGGCACGCAAGCGCATACGGCGATCGCCGCACTGGCCTGCGCGGAGCTCTGGCGTCTGTGGCACGCCGCGCATGTGGCCACCGCGATGAGTCTCGAAGCGTTGCTCGGCACACCGGATGCGTTCGACGAGCGCATTCAGCATGCGCGCGGACAGTTTGGGCAGCAGCAGTCGGCGGCAGTCTTGCGCGCGCTCCTGGCCGACAGCGCAATTCGCGAGTCGCATCGCCACAACGATGCGCGGGTGCAGGATGCATACGCGCTGCGCTGCGCACCGCAGGTGCACGGCCCAGCCTACGACACGCTGCAATTCACGCAGGGCCTTATTGAGCGCGAGTTGAATGCGGCAACCGACAATCCACTGGTGATGGAGTCTGGTGAGTTACTCAGTGGCGGAAATTTCCATGGACAAGCCGTTGGCATGGCCAGCGACTTTCTGGCGATCGTGAGCGCGAATCTGGCGGTGATCAGCGAACGGAGAACCGATCGCCTGGTGCATCCGGATTTCAATCAGGGCCTGCCGCCATTTCTCGCGGGCTCGCCGGGGCTCGAGTCCGGATTCATGATGTCGCAGGTCACCGCGGCTGCCTTGGCCAGCGAGAACAAGTTGCTCGCCCATCCGGCCAGCGTCGATTCAATTCCGACTGACGGAAACAAGGAAGACGTCGTGCCGATGGCCATGGGCGCCGCGGTCAAATTGCGTCGCTCCGTGAGGAACTTGCGTCACGTGCTGGCGATTGAGCTGATTGCGGCGGCCGAAGGCCTCGAGCACCGGCGCCCGCTGCAAAGCACCGTGCGCCTTGAGCGAGCCCACGAGCGTATACGCACGCTGGTGGCAAAGCAGTCGGGCGACCGGTCTCCGTCGCCGGACATCGTGAAATTGGCCGAGGCGATTGCCGGTGGACTTCTCGAACCGATTACCGAAGGAATCCTGACATGAACACGTCGACAACGTCGCTTGTGGATGAGATCGAGGGCGCATCGCACAACACCGTGACCGCTCGCGCGGCGTCCGGTGCGCGACCAGTGCGTGCGCCTCGGGGCGCGGTGCTGTCGTGTCGCGGATGGGAACAGGAAGCCGCCTTGCGCATGCTCATGAACAATCTGGATGCCGAGGTCGCCGAGCGCCCCGATGATCTGGTGGTGTATGGCGGCACCGGCCGTGCAGCGCGTTCGTGGGAAGCGTTCGACGCGATCGTCGACACCCTCCGCACACTGGGAAACGACGAGACATTGCTGGTGCAGAGTGGCAAGCCGGTGGCTGTTTTTCGGACTCACGCCGATGCGCCACGCGTCTTGATCGCCAACGCGAATCTTGTGGGTCGTTGGGCCAACTGGGATGAGTTCCGTCGGCTCGAACGTCTTGGCCTCACGATGTACGGGCAGATGACCGCGGGCTCATGGATCTACATCGGATCGCAAGGCATCGTGCAGGGGACCTACGAGACTTTTGGCGCCGTCGCTGCGCAGCACTTCGGCGGTTCGTTAGGCGGCCGCCTTGTGGTGACCGCCGGCCTCGGTGGGATGGGCGGCGCGCAACCGCTCGCGGCGGCGATGCACGGCGCTGCGGTCTTGGGTATCGAAGTCGACGCGTCGCGAATCGCTAAGCGACTGGAGACACGCTACTGCGATCGCGCCACCACCTCGCTCGACGAAGCAATGCAGTGGCTGCGGGAGGCGCAGGCGACTGGCGTCGGGCTGTCCGTGGCGCTTGAAGGCAACGCGGCCGAGGTGCTGCCGCAGTTGGTGGCGCTCGGCATAACCCCCGATGTGTTGACCGATCAAACCAGCGCGCACGACATGTTGGTCGGCTACATCCCGGCCGGGCTTTCACTCGCCAAAGCATCAGCGCTGCGCGACAGCGACCCAGCGACGTACATTGCGCGCGCGACAGCGTCCGTGGTGACCCATGTTCGCGCCATGCGAACCCTGCAGGATCGCGGCGCCATCACGTTCGACTACGGCAACAACATTCGGACGGTGGCCTTTGATGCCGGCGTGGACGACGCGTTCCGCATTCCGGGTTTTGTGCCCGAGTACATTCGACCGCTGTTTTGCGCGGGCAAGGGGCCGTTTCGCTGGGTGGCCTTGTCCGGTGACCCGGCCGACATTCATCGCACCGATGAGCTCGTGCTGGAGCTCTTTCCGCACGACGCTGGCCTCAAGCGTTGGATCACATTGGCGCGCGAACGCATTGCATTCCAAGGACTTCCCGCGCGCATTTGTTGGCTTGGTCAAGGTGAGCGGGCGCGTTTTGCACTGGCGTTGAACGACCTGGTGGCGCGGGGTGAAGTGTCGGCCCCTATCGTCATTGGCCGCGATCACCTCGATACGGGTAGTGTGGCATCGCCCTTTCGCGAAACAGAAGGGATGCGCGACGGCTCTGATGCGATCGCCGATTGGGCGATTCTGAATGCCATGCTCAATGTGGCGAGCGGCGCCTCGTGGGTCTCGTTTCATCACGGCGGCGGGGTGGGTATTGGCAATTCGCTTCACGCCGGACAGGTCACGGTCGCGGACGGCTCGGAGCGCATGCGCCAACGATTGGAACGTGTGCTCACGAATGATCCGGGCATTGGCGTCGCGCGCCATGCCGACGCCGGATACGAGATGGCGATCGCCACGGCAGAACGCGAAGGTCTGCGTTTGCCGATGATCGATCGTCTGCGCCACACCACGCGCTGATGCTCTCAAGCCGCTACCGCCCATGGCACGTTCCGATCTTTCTTGGCAAGTACGCGTGGCTTCGCGCTCGCAATCGCCCGGTGCTGCTCAATTTCGAAGTCACCATGCGGTGCAATGCGCGGTGTGGGTTTTGCGACTACTGGAAGACGCCGGCCGATGCAAAAGACGCCGAGATCGCGGAATTCGGCGCCATTGCGAAGCACTTCAGTCCGATGCTCATCACGTTCACGGGCGGGGAGCCCACGTTGCGTCGCGACCTGGAACAGATCGTCGCGTCGGTGCGGCAATCGGTGCGCTATACCTACGTCCAGATGATTACGCACGGCGGCATGCTGTCGGTGGAACGCGCCAAGTCGCTCTGGGACGCGGGCGTCGATCAGTTCAACATCTCCCTCGATTATCTCGACGAGCGCCATGACCGTGCGCGGGGGATTCCCGGACTCTCAGCGAAGATTCTTGATCTGGTGCCCAGGATGCGCGATGCCGGCATCGGCGGCGTGCGATTCAACACCGTCATCAAGCAGGATAACATCGATCAGCTGATGCCGATTGTGGAACGCGCCGCTGCTCTTGGAGGCGGCGTCAATTTCTCGCTCTATACCGACTTCAAGAACGGGAATACCGACCATCTCATCGGTGCATCGCAACAGCGCGCACTGGAAGACGCGGTGGCAGCGCTCCTGGCGTACAAACGCAAGCGGCGCGGCGTGATCACCAACTCGGACTACTACCTTGAACAGATCCCGCGCTACGTACGCGGGGAAATGACCGAGCCGTGTCAGAGTGGAAGCACCACGATCCATATCGACCCACATGGCATGGTGCGCCGGTGTCCGGATTTTCCAGCGGACGGTCCGTGGCAAGCGTACAAAGGCTATGCCCCTATCGACTGTAACGCGTGCTTCTACGCCTGCCGTGGCGAGGCGCAGGCGCCACTCCGACTCATGTCGCGCGTGCGGGATGTGATGGCGTGAGCAACGCCCCCTCCGCAGATTCGGTCACCATCGCCGCCGGTTCGCCGGGCGTCACGCTTTTCGTGAACGCCAGCCAGACACTCACCGCCGCCGGCCCGGCTCGGGCGCGGAAGGGGGCGGAGATGCAAGACGCCGGCGTTCGCGTCGGTATCGGTGTCGCAATTCAGGGTGATCGCATCATCGCCGTGGACCACGACGAGGCACTGTATCGCGCGTACCCCGAGGCACAGGAGGTCGACTGTGATCGAGGGCTTCTCGCGCCGGGCTTCGTCGATTCGCACACGCATGCGGTGTTCGGTGCCCCGCGTTGGGCCGAACATGAGCTGCGCGCGACCGGGGTACCGTATCTCGAGATCGCGAGGCGGGGCGGGGGCATTCACGCGTCGGTGCGCGACCTCCGCGCGCGCACCGATCACGACTTGCTGGAGCTTGCGAAGCCGCGCCTGGCTCGGCTGGCCGCCGGCGGCGTGACGACGGTCGAAATCAAGTCCGGCTACGGCCTGTCGACAACAGACGAACTCCGCACGCTGCGCGTTGTGCGGCAGTTGCAGCAGACACTGCCACTCAACATCGTGGCCACATGCATGGCCGCTCACGAAGTGCCGCTCGACCGTCGCGTCGAGCCGAACGGTCGCTCGGAGTGGATCGAAGAGATCGTGCATGGTATTTATCCGAAGGTTGCCGCTGCGCAGCTGGCGCGCTTCGCCGACGTCTTCTGCGAGCCGGGCGTCTTTACCCTCGCCGAGACCCGCCAACTCTTGCAGGCGGCGGCGTCGCTGGGCTTGGCCACGAAGTTGCACGCCGATGAACTTCACGACGGTGGTGGAGCGGCCCTTGGCGCTGAGCTCGGCGCGGTCAGCGTCGATCACCTGGCGGCGATCTCGCCCGAGGGAATTGCCGCACTGGGCGCTTCAAACACTGTTGCAACGCTGCTGCCGGCGACCATGCTGTTCCTGGGGACAGGGCGCCAAGCGCCTGCCCGCGCCCTGATTGAGGCCGGAGCCGCGGTCGCGCTGGCCAGTGACTTTAATCCGGGCACGTCGCCACTCCAGTCCTTCCCGCTCATTCTTACCTTAGCCGTGAGTCAACTCCGTTTGTCGGCCGCCGAAGCCTGGATCGCGGCCACCGTGAACGGCGCAGCGGCTCTTGGCCTCGCCGAACACACGGGGCAGCTTGCCTCAGGCTTTTGGGCCGACATCGCGATACATGCTGTAGACGACTTTCGAGCGTTGCCTTATTGGTTCGGCGAGCGTCTTTGCCGAGTAGCGTGGGCTCGTGGGCGTGTCTGTCATCCCCTCGGGTAGTCGGGGGGAAACATCGCTTCTCTCTGGCAGTCGGCATCACGTTCTGCGCACAGTGCGCTCCACTCAACTTGCTAGGACCCGCTCACGGAGTCAGGCTCGAACGCATGTCCAACGCCGCGAAACACCGGAAGAAGGCGGCTGAATTCGAGCAGCTGAAGCAGATTGATCGCGCGATCGCGTCGTACATCAAGGCGATCGACGAAAGCGAGGAGGGCGGCGAAGACGTAGATGTCGCGCTGCTCAACAAAGTCGGGGATTTAACGCTTCGACAGGGTCGCGTGGCGGATGCCGTGACCTATTACGAGCGGGCCGTCGAGCACTATGCCAGCTCCGGCTTGTTCAACAATGCGATTGCCTTGTGCAATAAGATCCTGCGGAGTTCTCCCGGCCGTGCGAAGGTGTATTTCACGCTGGGCAGAATCTGTGCGACGAAGGGGTTACGAGGCGATGCGACCCGCAATTTCCTCGAGTATGCCACGCGGATGCAGCAAGAAGGGCGCGTGGATGAAGGCATGCGGGCGTTGGCCGAAGTCGCCAACCTGATGCCTGAGCTCACCGAAGTGCGGCGTATGGTGGAAGAGCACGCCGAACGTGCGGGCATCGTGCTTGACCGCCGCAAGACGCCGATGTTGGCTGCGGTGCTTGTCCCGGACCCAGCCTTCCCCAATCGGGTGAACAAGTCCTCCGAGCTGGTCTTTCTGGATACGGGAGACCCGCATATGGCACGCCGCCACACGCCACCGTTGGCGCCAAGAATTCGCGTCGGCGTCACCCCTGCGATGGTGAAAGGGGAGGCGAAAGCAGAGGCGGACGCGACACGGAGAACACCGGCTGCGGCACCGAGTGCGGGGCCGCAGAGCGCGATCGACGCTTTCCTGCTGTTCGATCCGAGGCGCCCGGGTGCCGTCACTCCGCCGGGCGTCATCAAGGCGGTTGCCGAGATGCCGATCGATGATGCGCTGCCGACCGCTGACGATGCCCGTGACGAGACGCAGCGCGAAATCGAAGCCGTCGTTGACCTCTTCGTCGAGGCACCGGAAGAACGGACGAACGACGACGCCATCGAGGATGCAAAGGATGACGCCGCAAATGACGCAGGGAATCACGTTGCCGCTGACGACACCAATGAGGCGCATGCCGAGCGTGAAGACGCGTTCGGCAATATCGAGCCGGTGTATCTCGAGGCGGACGGCAGCGACGACGACACCGTCGATCAGGCGCTGCGCGACGCAGTGCGCGACGTCGAGGAACAGGCGCTGAGCCACGAAGCCGCGCCGATCTTCGAATCGATTCTCGATCCTGAGCCCGTGCTTACCACCGAAACGCTCGAAGGCTTGGTCTTCGAAGACACGCTGCGGCCTGACGATGACGAGGTGTCGCCGCCCAGTCTTACGTTCCTCGTAGAGCGCGAGGCGGCCACGAACGACGCGATGGCGGACCACGGCGCGCTTCAGAACGCGCCCAACGACACGCTGACGTGGCTCACCCCTGACGACGCCGACGATCTCAGTTTTGCCTCGGATCTCGCCGTGATGCGTGAGAGTGGCGATGAGAACGGCCCACCATTGGAGTTCCTCGCGATTGACGAACTCCCGGACGGGACGCTCCTGGATGGGACACGTCTGGATGAGACGCTCCCGGATCTCGTGGTTGAGGACTTTGATCACGTCGCTGATGATGCCAACGCCATCATCGTCACGGGTGGCCGTCCTGGAACGCCGGCATACGGCGTGACGCCCGTCGGTTCGCTGACGCCCATCGACGTCTCGCGCATTCCGGAGATCGAAGAGGCTATCGAAGCGGGCGCGTTGGCGGCTGCCCGCGCAGAAGCCGACCCCGAGATGGCCCTGCGTCGGCCACCGGTTCGTTTCGACCCTCATAACTTCATCCTCCCAGGCGAACTCCCTCCGCTCGCCGTCGACGATGAGTTTATGGATCTCGGCCTGGCCGGAGCACAGGCGGCTGAGCACGAGGCTGCGGTTCCGGAGGAAGACCAGCTTCACGCGGCAGCGAGCGTCACGGCGAGCGTCACGGCGAGCGTCACAGCGAGCGAGAACCAACCCGCTGACGCCGAGGCCAGCGACGCCGACTTTGGCCCGTTAGTCACGCCGGTCTTCGCCATGGATGAAAGCATCGCGGCGGTAGCGGCTGAGGCGAACGTCGTCGCGACGTCGCGGCGAGCTGAGCTTCAGGCTGCCGTCGACTATGCGCCCCAGGATTTCGCGCTGCGTCGTCGTCTCGCAGAGGCGCTTTTTGAGGTTGGATCTCGTGAGCATGGCCTCTCCGAGCTGCAATTCGCGCTGTCCGGATTCGCGCAGGCGGGCGATCTGTCAGCGGCGGCGGAGATCGCGGATGAACTTGTGCGTATCAGTCCAGACCGGATCCAGTATCACCAAAAACGGGTGGAACTCGCGGTGCGACTCAGCGATCAGGCGCTGCTGCGTCTGGCGTATCTGGATCTCGCGGATACGCTCGTCCGGATAGGTGACGACGTCCGGGCACATGCGGTCTACGCACGCGTGCTCGAGATCGATCCGTGGGACGAGCGGGCTCGTTCGGCCCTCGGTGCCGCCGCGCCCCCGCCCCCTCCGCCGCCCACGGCCGATGATGAGTTCATCGACTTCGCCGCGTTCTTGCAAGACGGCGAGACCGCGTCAACCCGCATGCGGATGCGCGAACCAGAGGTCAGTGGCAACGAGCAAGCCGATTTTGATTCCCTTCTCAGGCACTTCAAGGAGGGGGTCGCGCGTTCTCTTGAAGAGGAAGATTACGAGAGTCATTACGACCTCGGGGTTGCCTACAAGGAGATGGGTTTGCTTGACGATGCGATCGCAGAATTCCAAAAAGCACTAAGAAGTCGTCGCCATAGGCTTCCGGCGTACGAGGCTTTGGGGCAATGTTTCGTGGAGCAGTCGCGACACTCGGTCGCGGCGACGGTCCTGACGCGTGCGCTTCACGAACCCGGCTTGGGGGATGAGCAGCGCATCGGGGTTCTTTATCTCCTCGCATATTCCTGTGAAGCCCTGCAGCGTTGGAAGGAGGCGCGTAGTTATTATTCGCGCGTGTACGCGACCGACATCAATTTCCGAGACGCAGCTGCCCGCTTGGCGGCACTTGAGCAGATAGCGCAATGACGCTATCCACGCGCACGCCGACGGCTCTGACCGCGGCTCTGCGCGACATCCAATCGCCAGTGCGAGAGCAACTGGAATCGGTGTCGCAAGAGTTGTGGCGTATTGTGTCCGCCGATGTCCCGCTCGTTCAGGAAGTGCAGGGACATCTGATGGGGATGAAGGGCAAGCTCTTCCGCCCCACGCTCCTCCTGCTCTCGAGCGCCGTCGAGGAGCGTGCACAGCCGCGCGCGATTACTTTCGCGGCCGTCGTGGAGTTGATCCATCTCGCCACGCTCGTGCATGATGACGCCGTCGATCACTCAGCGCTGCGGCGTGGAATGCCGACCGTCAACTCGTTGTTCAGCCATCAGGTCTCGGTCATCATGGGCGACTTCCTGTATCTGCGTGCGCTGCGCGAGCTGGTCGATCTGGGTGATCTTGAGGCCATGCGCGCCATCACCTCTGCATCCAATGAGATGACGCTCGGCGAGATGCGTCAGCTCTCGGCGTTCGACGCGTTGTCCTTTGCGGAAACCGACTACGAGACGCTTATTCGTGCGAAGACGGGTTCGCTGTTCATGGCGGCGTGTGAAGTCGGCGCATTGTGTGGTGCGGTCCGGCATCGCAATGCCTTGGTGCGCTTTGGCGAGCGATTGGGTATGGCCTTTCAGGTTGTCGACGATGTGCTGGACTACACGGAGCAGCAGGAGATGACCGGCAAGCCCAGTGGGCTCGATCTGAAGGAGCACAAGGTCACGCTCCCCCTGATCGCGGCGCTGAGGGAGATGCCGACGTCGGCACGAGTTCGCGTCGAAGCGCTCTTTGCGTCGCCCGACCCGGACGACGACGCGATCGCCGAGGTCGTCACCATTGTTCGCGACCACGGCGGAGTGGACTACGCGCGACAGCGGGGAGATCAGTTTGCGCGGGAGGCAGAGGAGGCGCTCAGCGACGTGCCGGAAGGTCCGGCCCGCACCTCCCTGTTGGAGTCGATCGCCTACGTCGTGGAGCGGCGCTGGTAATGGCACGCGGACCTTCCAAGCAGCGCCCACTGTATCATATTCTGGTTCTGTCGAGCGGATTCGTTGCCGGTGGCCTGATTACCGAGGTCGCTCGTCGTTTTCTGCCTGCCGGAGCGGTCAAGGAGTTCCTGACGCACGGACTGAGCCCGTCGCTCGGGCCATTGCCGATCGATCTGCTTATATTGAAGGTGACGCTCGGACCAGTTGCGCTTGATGTCTCGATTTTGAGCCTTCTCGGTGTGTTGATCGCGTATCTCATCGCTCGGTCCCTCTTCTAGGAGCAGCCATGCTACAGAATTTCGGTTTTACAGAGATCATGATGGTCCTCGTGGTCGTGTTGCTTTTCTTTGGCGCAAAACGGATCCCGGAGATTGCTGGCTCGTTCGGAAAAGGCATTAACGAGTTCAAACGCAATTTGGCCGATGCGCAAAAACAGATTACCGATCCAGCGCCGCCGCGTTCGGAGAGGGTCGGCGAGGGTGACCCCTTGAATATTGCGACTGAAGAAGTGCGCCCCGAGCCGAAACGGCTGATCTAGTCCAGTCGGAGTTCATCAGCATAAGAAAGGGGCCCCGCAATTCGATTGCGGGGCCCCTTTGCTTGTCTCGCGATCCGAACCCAACCCTAAAGGGTGGCCGACTGCTTGCGAAGTTGCGCGTTCACCTTGGTCCGGAGATCAGTGATTTTTCCCACTTCACGAATGCTATTGATGTACTCCTCGACGCGTTGACGGCGGAGCGATTGCGTGAGTTGTGCGCGCTGCTCCGGCTTCTGCACCTCGAACAAGGGTTTCGCGGTGTCCACTCGTCGAGTGACGCGAAGTACCGCCATGCCGCCCGGGGTCAAGACCGGGCCGCCAATCTGTCCAACAGGAATTGTAAACGCCGCACCGATGGCTTGCGTGAACTGCCCAAGACCCGGCACAACGTCAATCCGCGTAAACGCGGGCGAGGATTCCACGATCAACTTGGCCGAGGCGGCTGCGGCTTCGAGCGATGAGCCTTTCGCCTCCTGAACGAGCTGTGCCGCGACGGGCCGAAGCTTTTCAATCCGCTTCTCGCGGGCCAGCCGACGCCGAATCTCTTCTTTGGCCTCGCTTACCGGTTGAACGCCCGCCACCAGCAGCGAATCCAAGCGGGCCACGTAGTAGCCGTCTGGCGAGTCGAACAAGTCGCTGGTTTCTCCAACCTTGACACCGGAGAAGGCCCAGGCACTCACGCTCGGCACGTAGCGGCCGGCAAAGTTCATCGGCTCTTTTTCAATGGCCACCACTGAAGCAGGCGTGAGCCCTAGCAGCTTCGCAGCCTCATCAAACGGCTTGCTCTCAGTTTGATTGGCGGCTTTGGCTGCGAGTGAGTCGGCACGACGATCCGTGCGAGACGCCGTGGAGTCGCTCTGTCCGATGGCAACGAGGACATGCCGGGCGGTGAGGGTGTCGCCCTTGCGGCTATCGACGCGGATGACGTGCCATCCGAAGGGTGTGAGCACGGGCTGTGAGAGCTCGCCGACCTTAAGGGCGAACGCTGCCTCTTCAAATTTCGGCGGCATTCGTCCACGCGAAAATGACCCCAGTGATCCGCCGGCGCTGCCGGACACGCTGTCGTTCGACTCACGCTTGGCCACGTCATCGAACTTCGCCCCGCCAGCGATCTCCGCGCGAATCTGATCGACGTGCGCTCGAGCAACCGCGGAGTCGCCGGCCGTGACCGTTCTGGAGACCGAGAGCAGCGAGACCACGGCACGGCCCGGCCGATCAAAACGTTTCTTATTCTGCTGGTAAAACTGCCCAATCTCGGCGTCCGTGACAGAGACGACCGTGTCCGTGAGGTTCTCGGGACGCAAGAGCACATAGCTCACCTGTGCGCTGTCGTTCCGGTCCTTGTAGACCTGCCACAGGCGCTCGTCGGACACGTACACGTCGGAGGCGACTTGATCGAACAGCTTCTGTTTGGGAATCTCCGACCGGTAATACTGCTCCAAACCGATCAGCATGCCCGACTGGCGAGCCACCGACGAAGACAGGAGACGTTGGTACTTTTGAAGGTCAAACTGCCCGTCAGTTTGGAGGTCTGGAGAGGTCCTCGCCTGGGGGGGGGGATCATTACGTGCCGCTTCGAGGATTTCATCGTCTGTAACTGTGATGCCCCGGCGCTCGATCTCCTGCTTCAACAAAACCTCGTTTACCAATTCGTCGTATGCTCGGTCTTCAAGCGTGCGGCGTTCGTCGAGCGTGACACTTCGACCGAGGCGCTGTTGCTCTTGCTGCTCGAGGCTGGACACGGCATTCTGCCAGACGGTGAGCAGAATGTCTTCACCGTTGACCGTCGCGACTGCCGTGTTGGTGGTGACGGGAGCTCTCCCGTCGAGGCCGGACGTTTGGTACAGCAAAAAGCCGCCAACAAAGGCCACGACGAGAAACCACCACATGTATTTTGCGACGCTCCGCATTGATTGCAGCATCACGGGGCGAAACTCCTTGGGTCGGATAAGCTGGGGAAAACCTGATGTTGCCGGACCCGTCGTGCGGAATGCACCTCGGTCACGACGCATCAGCGCAGCCATGGAACCACGTGGTACCATGGTTGCTTGAGAGCCGTAAAAGCTAGCGGTCGCAAAGCGCTAATAGCAAGAGACGACGTTACTTCTGCCCTGCAGTCTCCCCGCAGTACATTTGACTACCCCGAACGATGACCGCTAACTTGGCGATGGAAGATCGCCACGTGGCGTCGCGCCGGGATCACCCCTAGAGGGGACTGGACGGATGAACACAACAGATCGGATCGACGAGCTTCGCAAAAAATTCGACGAAAATCCTCGCCGCTATTTCGCGCCGCTCGCCAATGAGTATCGAAAGGCGGGCGACCTGCTCCAGGCGATTGGGCTCTGTCGCGAGCATTTGCCGAAGCAACCCGGGCATATGAGCGGCTACATCGTCTTTGGTCAGGCTCTCTACGAATCCGGAGAGCTGACCGAGGCGCAGGCTGTGTTCGAGCAGGCGCTGGCGCTCGATCCCGAGAATCTGATCGCCCTCCGACACCTTGGTGACATTGCGCGCGACACCGGCGACGCCCCTACCGCAAGACGGTGGTATAGTCGCGTGCTCGATGCGGATCCGCGGAACGACGATATTGCCGCGCAGCTCGCCACGCTCGCCTCGTCGCGCACGCCTGCGTCTGCGCCGGTGGTTCCGAGCTTTGACGCGTTGGCGCGGCAATCCGAGACCCCAGCGTTCGCGATGGATGCGATTGGCTTGGCTGCCGTGCCAACACCAGACTCCGTCATGCGGGCCGTCGATTTGGATGGGTGGAGTGCTCGTCCGCCGCGCCATTCGCCCATCGACCTGGAAGCGGTGACCGAGCCGGGGACAGACCGTGCCGTCTCTCCCGAGATGCCGATGCCATCGCCCGCTCCGGCGCGTATCGAGGTCGCGGGCGACGATACCGAGCTGCTCGACGGCAGCGCGAGCTTCATCGCGGAGGTCGCACAGGGAATCCCCACGTCGCCGAGCTCCGTACCCGCGATCGAGTCGCTCGTGGACGACGATCCTTTCGGATTTCCGCCGTCCGGAGCGGAACGCGCGACCGAGCTGCACGTCGCCCAACAGGCGACGGCCGAAACGCCCCCTGCGCCGTTCGAAGAAGGACTGATCGCGCCCGAGTGGACCGACGCCGCCAGTGTCGTGTCGCAGATTGTGACGCCGCGTGTCACGCCCCGCGTGACCCCGCGCGATGGAGACGTGTTGACGCCTGCTGGCTCGTTCGAGGCGCACGCGGAGACGATGGCGGCCTTCGGCCGCGAAGACAACGACCCGATCGCAGGCTTTGCCGACCGATCACCGGTGCGCTCAGCCCCGGAAGCGTACACGCCCGCTTCGCTCGATGACCTCTTTGCAGCAACGGATACGCCCGTCGAAACAGCGCTGCCCACGTGGACCGATGAGCTCGTCGTGGACGAGGTACCACCCACGGCTCATGCGTACGATATTGGCGCCGACATTGGCGCCGATATTGGCGCAGCGGAAGCGAGCGATCACCACGCGTCATTCGCCGCGCCCGATGACGAGGCGGTCTCCGCGCTGTTCGCTGAGGCAGGGACGGAGATGCAGATCATTGTCGAGGCTGACTCCGTAGAATCGCTGTTCGAGCAGGCTGAAGACGCGCCGTCCGATGCGGTGTCGGCCACGGGCGACGAGGTGGTATCGATTGTGTCGCTCCTGTACGATGCGCCTGCCGATGACCACCGTCCGTTTGCATCAGATACGTTCGATGCGCATGACGCGTTTGTATCCGATGCATGTGATGAGCCTGAGACGTTTGCGCAGGATTTGTTCGACCATCAGGCGTTTGACGACGACGCGCCGTCTGACGCCGCGTTCGTGACGCCCCCGTCGTCGCCGGCGTTCGTGACGGAAACGATGGCCGAACTTTTGGTGTCGCAGGGCTTCCTTGATCGTGCCGCGGACGTCTACGACGAACTCGTACAACGCCGTCCGTACGACGCCGCGCTCGCCCTTCGCCGCGATGAAGTGCACGCGATGCGCGCGCCCGTCGAAGAAGCACCACAATCGATGCCGTTCACTACGCCGCCGTCTCCCACTCCAGCGTACCTCACGCCCCCGTCGTCACCGATCGTACCGTGGTCAAACTCTCCGGTGACGGAGCACGCCGACTCGATCGTGGCGAGCTATGCCACGCCGTCGATCCCACTCGCCGTCGCGCCGATCTTCGCAGCCCAGTCGACGACACCATCGATTGCGCCGTATGCGCAGCCCACGACGGAGAGTGATCCACCGCCACCGCGGCTCGCCCGTGAGTGGTTTGCGGCATTGGCGGCGCGGCGTGTGCCTCGGCGCACGCCAGCGCACACGGCTCCCGCTGTGCAACAGAGCGCGGAGGGTCTGTCGTCGCTGTTCGGCAGCGACGCCTCGACGCAAGACGACGTCGCCGCTCGCGCCTTAGCCGACGCCTTTGCGCCAATTCCGGACGAGGAGATCGCGTCCGGCGCGGCGCTCGATTTTGCCTTTGCGTCTCCGACGCCGGCATTTTCCCCCGCGGTGGCGCAGCGCACGCCGACCGGACCGATCGGTGCGCAGCAGCCCGTTGTCCCGCCGCGAGAGACCGCGACACGTCGCGCCACGCCTGCGACGGGGAACGCCGGCTTTGCCTTTGACAAGTTCTTTCCCGATCCTGCCGCGCGCCGCAATACACCCGTTGAGCCCACACCGGCACCGCCGGCGACGCCAGCGGCTGACGACCTCGCGCAGTTCTCGTCGTGGCTCAAGGGTCTTGGCCAGACGTGATCATCGGCATCCTGAACGGTCCCAACCTCAATCTGCTTGGTACGCGTGAGCCGGCCGTGTACGGGACCGACACGCTCGCCGACATCGAACAACGGCTCGTGCTGGTCGGCAGCACGATTGGGGTGACGATTCAGACCGCGCAGGCGAATGGAGAGGGCGCGTTGATTGATATTGTGCACGCGTGGCGTGGCGTTGTTGACGGCGTCGTGGTCAACGCAGGGGCGTACACACATAGCAGCCTCGCGTTGCGTGACGCGTTTACCGCTACCGCATTGCCGTTTGTAGAAATCCACCTCTCGAACATCTACGCACGGGAGCCTGAACGACGGCATTCGATGCTGGCGCCGGCGGCCGTCGGGGTGGTCTGTGGTCTTGGCGCGGACGGCTACGAGTACGCGCTGCGCGGGCTCGTTGGGACGTTGCAGCGACGTCGCGCCCGCGTGTGACAGCACCGGCGAGCGGCGCGCGACTCGCGCGACTGCGCGACGCTCTGGCACGAGCAGACCTCGATGCCATTCTTATCTCGTCGCTCTCCAATACGCGCTACCTCACCGGCTTCTCGGGGAGTAATGCGCTCTTGGTCGTCACCGCGAAAGACGCGCTCTTGCTCACCGATTTTCGCTACCAGACGCAGGTTGGGGAAGAAGTTGCAGCGGGCATTACGGTGCGCATCGAAGCGTCGAGCTTGTGGACCGGGCTCTGGGCAACCTTGCCATCGCTCAGTGGTGTGGAGCGGATCGGCTTCGAATCGGCGCACGTGTTGCATAAGGACTTCCAGCGCTTGCTCGAACAGGGCAAACGCTGGCAATGGCGACCCTCTGTCGACCTCGTCGAGCTGCTGCGGGAGCAGAAAGACGCTGAGGAAGTGGCCTCTATCCGACGAGCGATTGCCATTGCCGAGACCGCTCTTGGAGCCACAGTGCCCCGTGTCGCCCCTGGGCTCACGGAAACAGAGGTCGCCGGCCTGCTCGAGCGTGAGCTGCGAGCGGCAGGCAGTGAGGCGTATCCCTTCGCGTCCATCATCGCGTCGGGACCACGAGCTGCGCTGCCGCACGCGCGGGCCTCGAACCGTGTGCTGGCGGTCGGCGACCTGGTGCTCATTGACTTCGGCGCCGTGTGTGACGGGTACTGTTCGGACATCACGCGCACGTTTGTGCTGGGAAAGGCCAGCGACCTGCAACGGGAGATCTACGAGATTGTTTTGGAGGCAAATCAACGCGCTTCGGGTGCGCTTCGGGTTGGATTGACGGGAATGGCTGCAGATCTTGTTGCGCGTGACTACATTCACGGCCGCGGATTCGGTGAATCGTTCGGTCACTCTCTTGGGCACGGCATCGGTTTGGACGTGCACGAGGGACCACGGCTCGCAAAAACCGTGGAGGCCCCGCTTCGTTGCGGGGCTGTCGTGACGATCGAGCCCGGTATTTATCGACCGGGGTGGGGCGGGGTGCGCATTGAGGACGACGTGCTGGTTACGGAAGCAGGACCTCAGGTGCTAACGTCGTTCCCACGTGATCTGCTCGAACTGATCTGAACGGCGCATCGTCCGATGCCTCGGCATCGGTTGTCTTCATCGGGCTCTGGAGCGCCAACTGGCGGCTGCGGAGCTCGTCCTGTCTTCACCTGCCTCTCCCGCCATGATCGACTTACGCTACGTGAAAAAGCTGATCGAGATGCTCGACGGCTCCACGGTCGACTCCATCGAGATTTCGACTGACAAGGGCATGAAGCTCCGTATCTCCAAGAGCCCTCATCAGCGGGTGGCGGCATTGACGGTGGCCGCGCCAGTGGCCGCGCCAGTGGCGCCGCTCGTGTTGCCTTCCGGCTCATCCGCGCGTCCTGCCGAGGAGGGAGTGGCGCCGGTGCCGAAGGCCGAGACACCGAAGTCCGCGCTCCTAGAGATCAAGTCGCCCATGGTGGGGACGTTTTACTCCGCGCCGGAACCTGGTGCCAAACCGTACTTTTCAGTCGGTGACCGCATCAACAAAGGCCAGGTCGTCTGCATCATCGAAGCGATGAAGATCATGAATGAGCTCGAGTCTGAGTTCTCTGGCGTGGTGCGAGAGGTCAGCGTGGCCGATTCGCATCCGGTGGAGTATGGGCAGGTGCTCTATCGAATCGATCCATCCGGCTGAGACATGTAACCGATGACGATGGTTTCCGACGCTCCACCAATAGGCGTACCTGCCGCGGGCCTTGATCTCAAGGCAGCGCTGCAGCGTATGGTGCGAGAAGGGGCGTCGGACCTTCACCTGAAGGTCGGCCGACCACCAACACTGCGTCTTCACGGCGACTTGGTCGCGCTGGCCATGCCGGCGCTGCGTCCAGAAGAGCTGCGTACCCTGGCGGAGCATTTACTGCCCCCCGCGCAGTTGCGGGAGTTCGTGGAGATGCGCGAAGCGGACTTCGCGATCAACGTGCCAGGAATTGGCCGTTTCCGCGTCAACGTGTACCAGCAGAAGGGCACGGTCGCCTTTGCGATGCGTTCCATTCTGCATGCAGCGGCGTCCATACGCGAGCTCAATTTGCCGCCGGTCCTCGAGCAGATCGCGCTCCGCCCCCGCGGGCTGGTACTCGTCACCGGCGTCACGGGCTCTGGGAAAAGCACCGCCCTCGCCGCGATGATCCAGCACATTAACGATCGGCGGTCGGCGAACATCATTACGATCGAAGACCCGATCGAGTTTGTGCACCGGGACGTCCAGTCGCATATCAATCAGCGCGAGATCGGCACGGATACGGCGACATTTTCGCAGGCGCTGCGGCGCGTGTTGCGTCAGGATCCTGACGTGATCATGATTGGCGAGATTCGCGACCTGGAAACGCTCGACGTCGCCCTCAAGGCCGCGGGCACAGGCCATTTGGTGTTCTCCACGTTGCACACCACCGATGCGACGCTGACGATCAATCGCATCTTGTCGTTCTACCCGCCGCATCAACAGAACGAAGTGCGCTTCGCACTCGCCAACGCGTTGTCGGCGGTGGTGTCGCTGCGGCTCGTGCCGCGATCTGACGAACCCGGTCGTGTTCCTGCCTGTGAAGTCCTGGTGAACACTGAAGCAGTGCGCGATCAGATCCGCGATCTGACAACCACGCTCAACATTCCAGACCTCATCAAGGAAGGCAGCGTCGCGTACGGGATGCAGAGCTTCGATCAGTCGCTCATGGACTGGCTCTCGCGCGGCGTCATCTCGTACGAGAGCGCGCAGTTCTACGCGACGAATCCAGCCGAGCTCACGCTCCGCGTGCAGGGCGTCGATGGGTCGAGCGACGCGAGCTGGGATGGGTTCCGCGGCCCTCGAACAGGAACCGACCGCTAAGCACGACGCCGTGGCCCAGCCACGTTCCGTGGGTGCAGCACGCGGGAGGCCTCCTGACATCCGGTGACCTCCCGCGGCGCATTCGCGGCGCATTCGCGGACCAGCGTGGCTGACACCCTAGCGTAGGCGGGTGAGCCTCGCCACCATTCGGCATGTTCAAAAAGGTCCTCATCGCCAATCGCGGAGAGATTGCTCTTCGCGTCATACGCGCGTGTCGAGAACTCGACATCCAAACGGTTGCCGTCTACTCTGACGCCGATCGCGAATCGCTGCACGTTCGGTTTGCCGACGACGACGTGTGCATCGGTCCCCCGCAAAGCAAAGACTCGTATCTCAAGATTCCGCGATTGATTGCGGCGGCGGAGATCACGGGCGCTGACGCCATCCATCCGGGCTACGGTTTTCTTGCCGAGAATGCCGAGTTCGCCGAGATATGTGGGGCATCGGGCATCACCTTCATCGGCCCGACGCCCGAACAGATTCGTGTGATGGGCGACAAGGCCTCGGCGCGACGCGCCATGGCCGCGTGCGGGGTCCCCGTTGTCCCCGGAACGCCTGGACCGGTCGACGATGTGGACGATGCGCTCACCTGTGCCCGTCAGATCGGCTTCCCGGTCATCATCAAGGCGTCCGCGGGCGGCGGCGGAAAGGGGATGCGCGTCGCGCGCGACGCCGATGATTTTGCTCGCTCCTTCCAGTTGGCCCGCTCCGAGGCGCTGTCCGCGTTCGGAAACGGAGAGGTGTACGTCGAGAAGTACTTGGAACGTCCGCGACATGTGGAGTTTCAGATTCTGGGCGACACCCATGGCAACGTCATTCATCTTGGTGAGCGTGATTGTTCGGTGCAGCGTCGCCACCAGAAGCTGATTGAGGAGGCACCGTGTCCCGTCATGACGCCGGAGCTCCGTGAGCGGATGGGCGAGGCGGCCGTCCGCGGTGCGAAAGCGATCAACTACGTTGGTGCCGGGACCATTGAGATGTTGTTGGACGAAGATGGCTCGTTCTACTTCATGGAGATGAACACCCGTATTCAAGTTGAGCACCCCGTCACCGAAATGCTGACCGGGGTCGACTTGGTGAAAGAGCAAATCCGCGTAGCGGCTGGGCTGCCGCTTTCCCGCACCTCGACGCCGGAGTTCCGTGGGCACGTCATCGAGTGTCGCGTGAATGCCGAAGATCCGTCACGCAACTTTCAGCCATCACCGGGCCGCATCGACACGTTCCACCAGCCCGGTGGTCCGGGGGTGCGCATTGATACGCATGCCTACGCTGGGTATACCGTGCCGCCGTACTACGATTCGATGATCGCGAAGCTCATCGTCCAGGGAAATACGCGTGAAGAGGCGCTCAAACGCATGCAGATTGCACTGGAGAGCTTCGTTATCGAGGGCGTGAAAACCACCATGCCGTTCCTGGCTCGCGTCATGCAGCACCCTGGTTTTCAGGAAGGGAAAGTGCATACCAAGTGGCTGGAGTTTGAAGGGGCGGAGTTGTTGAAGGAGCCTACGTAGTGCGAGTCGATGTGCTGCTCGGCGAGACGCCTGTTGCGTCCGCTGAAGTGGCGGATCGGGTGGTGGTCGTCATCGATGTGTTGCGTGCGGCAACGACCGCAGCGGTCGCGCTCTCCAATGGGGCCCGCGCCATGGTCCCGTGTGAGACGGTTGAACTGGCCGCGCAGCAAGCGAAGGCGATGGATCAGGATTCGGTCCGGCTCGGCGGCGAACGCCACATGGTCAGGATCCCCGGGTTCGACTTTGGGAATTCGCCATTGGAGTACACGCCCCAGCGTGTACGCGGTCGTACGATCGTCTTCACTACCACCAACGGGACGGTGGCACTCGTTGCCGCGCAACGCGCACGAGAGTGTTTCTTCGCGGCATTTGTCAATGTGTCCGCAACGCTTCACGCGTTGCAAGCGGTGTCCAACGGTGCGATGGATATCGTGGTCGCGTGCGCCGGCACCGATCGTCAGGTGTCCCTTGAGGATGTCGTATGCGCCGGTCGCATCGTGCGCGGCCTCTTGGCCGCCTATCCGGAGGCAACATGTGGCGACGGTGCTCGCGTCGCCGAGCTCATTGAGCGACCCTATCAAGACAGTCTCGACGGGTTGATCCTGCACGCAACGCACGCGTCGTCGCTGCGTGACGCGGGTTTCGAGGACGACGTCGCCTGCTGCTTTGCCATCGACACGGTACCTGCGGCGGTGTCCTTTCGCGAACGACAGCTCCGGCTGTTCACGACGGTCGCGACGTAACCAATGCTGACCGAGCGAAGCGCGTTGCGGCGCGAGTTTTCGGCGATCGGTTTGACGCTCTTTGCCGTCTTTCTTGGTGGTGCGCTGGCGTTTCAGCGCGTCCCGCAAGGCGGTGGATGTCTGGACGCCACGGGGGCGTTCGGCCCCATTGGGACGTGGAGCCGGTGTGCATTGGTCACGACCGTCGGCATTCCAGGTGCCGTGCTCGTGGCGGGCGGCTTTCTTGCGGTCGGCTTGGCGCTTTTTGGGCGCCTGCGCCAACGTGAGGATCAGGCGATCAAGTGGGGGCTGCTGTTCGCTGGTGTCGTCCTGCTGGTACCCGTCGCGATTGGGCTCGCGCGCGGGGGATTGCCTGACGCATCACCCTCCACCGGACTGTGGGGAAGCTTCGCCGCGCACTACTTGCGCAAAGGACTCGGCGCCGCTGGGGCGTGGATTGTGTTCCTGCTCGCCACCAGTGCGCTGACCGTGCTCACGATGCGATGGAATCCCGTTCGCATGCTGGTTGGGCCGCGTGAGGCGCGCACGAACGAGGCACAGCGTGCCGCCAAGGCTACGTCGCGGCCGATCGCCGCGCGAGAAACGTTGGCGGAGCGACTGGCGCCAGATCCGTCGGAGCTGCCGTCGATCGATCCGGTACACTTGCGTGATGTTCTGGCGACATCGAACGTGTCAACCGAGAGCACGTCGGGAACGGCGAAGGAGAGCGGCGATCGCAAGAAGGGGAAGGGCAAGCCGGACGTGGTACGCGAGACGATCGTCGAGCAGGCACTCGACGCGCATGCCGACGGGACGCCATTCAGCGATGAACTGCCACCGACAGATCTGCTCACGATGCCTCCGGCAAGAAATCCCGACGCCGGCCGACGCGAACTGGATATGGCCGGCGACAAACTGATGTCGACGCTACGCACGTTTAAGGTGGACGGCGAGCTCGTGGGCCGCACCACCGGGCCCAGCGTCACGCAGTTTGAAATCGAGCCGGCGGCAGGAATCAAGGTCAGGCAAATTGCTGCGCTTGCCGATGACCTCGCGCTCGCAATGCGTGCGACCAGCATCCGAATTGTTGCACCAATTCCTGGTCGTGGAGCCGTTGGCGTGGAGGTTCCGAATCCGTCGCCGGAGATGGTGGTGCTACGCGAGGTGCTGGAATCGCAAGAGTTCAAGCAAGCGCGCGCGGCGCTGCCGATTGCGTTGGGCAAGGATCTCGAAGGGCGTCCGGTGGTGGCCGACCTGGCCAAGATGCCGCATCTCCTGATCGCAGGTTCGACCGGGTCGGGCAAATCGGTGTGCGTGAATACGATCATCACCAGTCTGGCGTATCGGCACACGCCCAAGACGCTGCGTTTCCTGATGGTCGACCCCAAGATGGTCGAGCTCAGCGTGTACAATGCACTCCCGCATTTACGCCACAAGGTGATCACTGACAACCGTGACGCGGCGTCGGTGCTCAAGTGGGCCGTGATGGAGATGCAGGACCGCTATCGCCTGCTCGAAGCCAACGCCTGTCGCAACCTGCAGGAGTTCAACAAGCGGGTGCAGCAACATGCGGTGGGCGAAGGCCTGCCACTGCAGCGCCCACGATCGCCGGATGTCGCGTTCGAAGATCGGACGTATGCCGGTGGCATCTTGCCATACATCGTGGTGGTGATCGACGAAATGGCCGACCTCATGATGACGGTGCAGGGCGAGGTGGAGACCCCGATCGCGATGTTGGCGCAGAAGGCGCGCGCCATTGGCATCCACCTCATCCTGGCCACGCAACGTCCCAGCGTGAATGTCATCACCGGTCTGATCAAAGCCAATTTCCCATGCCGGATCGCCTTTCGTGTGGCCTCGCAGATTGACAGTCGCACCATTATCGACGGCTCCGGTGCCGAGACACTGCTCGGCAATGGCGACATGTTGTTTGTCCCGCCCGGCAAGTCCGAGCCGTCGCGTTTGCAGGGCGCGTACTTGTCCAGCGAAGACACGGAACGCTTGTTGAAGTGGTACGCTGATGCCGCGGCGCGGCGGGCCGCCGAGCAAGCGGGCGCGGCCGAGGCCTTCGTCGAACCGGACATTCTTGAAGCGATTCGGGCCATCGAAGCAAAGGCCGCAGGCGCCGCGGACGACAATGCGGATGAGGCCGGTGGGGAGCGCGATCCGCGCTTTCGCGAGGCAGCCGAGGTGTGTATCCAACATCGAGCGGGCTCCACGTCGCTGCTTCAGCGTCGTATGAAGATCGGCTATGGAAAGGCCGCCAGAATCATCGACCAGCTCGAGGAAGCCGGAGTGCTGTCGCCCAGCGAGGGCGGCTCCCGTCCCAGGGAGGTTCTGATCGGTGTGCAAGATCTCGACCGTATTTGTGGGGATGAGTAGGCTTTCATGTATTGACGTGCGTAGGTGCCGCAACGAACATATGTCCCAGCAGTTTCCCGCCTTTTTTTGCTGAGCCGCCCGGGCCTTCGTTTGCAGCGGCCCAATCTATAGCAAAATTCCCTCCATCACCTTTCGAGGTGTCCGATGCGATTGATCAATCCAAGACGGCTTGTCTCCTCGGCGCTGCTCGCGCTTGGCCTCTCACCGGCCGCAATGTCGAAAGTGGCCGCCCAATCCGGGATCATTACCGGCAAAGTGACCAGCTCGGGAACCGGGGCGCCTATCGAAGGCGCGCAGATTCAGGCCTCTGGGGCTCAGAAGTATTCTGCAATCACCGGCGCCGATGGCGTCTATCGCCTCGTGAACCTCGCTGACGGCGCCTACACGCTCGTCGTGCGCGTGATTGGGTTTGATTCGAAGACGGTTCTTGCGGTGCGTGCGGGCAGCACGATCAATATCGTGCTGATGCCCCGTGCCATTCAGCTGAACGAAACGGTCGTCACGGCCAGTCGCGCCAGACCGGAGAAGGCACTCGACGCGCCCGCCTCGATCTCGGTGATCAGCTCCGAAAAGATCGAAGAGCGACCGGCGATCACGGTGGCCGATCACCTCCGGGCGACACCGGGCGTCGATATCAGCCGCGGAGGCATCGCGCAGACGAACATTGTGGCGCGTGGGTTCAACAATGCCTTCAGCGGCTCGATGCTGATGTTGCAGGACTACCGCTTTGCGGGCGTGCCATCGCTTCGCGTCAACGTGCCGTTCCTGATGACCGGCACGAACGAAGACATCGACCGGATTGAAGTGCTCCTTGGCCCGGCGTCGGCATTGTACGGGCCGAACAGCTCGTCCGGTGTGCTGCACGTCATCACCAAGTCGCCGTTCAACTCGCAGGGCACCATGATCAGCGTTGACGGCGGTGAGCGCTCGGTCATCCGGACGGGACTGCGCCATGCGGGTAAGCTGAATGACAAGCTGGCCTACAAGGCGTCGGGCGAGTACATGCAGGGCAACGACTGGGAATACAACGATCGCTCTGAACCGAGAACCTTCGGCACGAGCACGAACATCCCGGCGTCGCGCCGCGGACAGCCCAACAATCGCGATTTTGCGCTCCAGCGGTTTACCGGTGAAGCGCGCGTCGATGTGCGCCCGCGCGAGGGTATGGAAGCCGTCACCACCGTTGGCTATACCAAAGTCGGCAGCGGCCTTGAACTGACGGGCGCCAACGGCACCTCACAAATCAAAAATTGGACCTATACCAATTTGCAACAGCGCTTCACCTACAAGCGGCTTTTCGCGCAGGCCTTCCTGAACATGAGCGACGCCGGCAACGACTCAGCGTCGCCCGACAGGGGCACCTACTTGCTCCGCTCGGGCCAGCCGATTGTAGACAAATCGCGCGTCTTCGCAGCTCAGGTTCAACATGGTTTTGATCTGGGTACGAAGCAGTCGTTTACCTACGGTATTGATTACATCAAAACAGACCCACGCACGAGCGGCACGATCAACGGCGCCAACGAAGCCGTCGACAATGTCTCGGAGTTCGGCTACTATCTGCAGTCCAAAACGGCTCCGGTCAAGAAGGTTGAATTGCTGCTGGCCGCGCGCGTCGATGGCAACAACGTGATCGAAGGCATGTTCTTTTCGCCGCGTGCCGCTTTCATCTTCAAGCCGACCGAAAACCAGAACGTTCGGGTGACCTACAACCGGGCCTTCTCCACGCCGGCCAATTTTTCGTTCTTCCTCGATCTTGTGAGCCAACCGAATATCGGCGGATCAGGCTATGACCTTGTTGCTCGTGGTAACCCGCCAAAGAACGGATTCGCCTTTAATCGCAGCTGCGCCAGCAACAGTGCGTTCGGCGCGTATTGCATGAAGTCCCCGCTCGCCGGTAGCGGCGGGTTCGTGGGAGCGAGCGCGGCGAATGCATTCCCTGGCCTGATTCGCGGCAATGCGGCCGCACTCACGGCGGCGATCTCGCCGGGTATCATCGGCGCACTCCAGCAGAGCGGCATTCCGGCCGCCCAAGCGGCTACGCTCGGCGCAGCGTTGGCGTCTGGCTCCGTGCAATTCCTTGGCACGCGCGCGCCAACCAATACCGATATCGCCACGCGCGTCTCGTACCTCTCGTCAGCGACCACGCCCCTGACCACCGCGCAGGTCACCGATATCGCTCCGCTCTCGGCATCGTACAGCGAAACGTACGAGCTGGGGTACAAGGGCATCGTGGGGAGCAGGTTTCGCTTTGACCTCTCGCTGTGGGGACAAGATCGCGGCGACGTGGCGACGACCGCCGCACTCGCCACGCCGAACGTCTGGTTTGGAAACCCGACACAGCTTGGTGGCTACATCGGCGCCCAGCTGGGCGGCTACCTCGTGCCGGAGTTGCTGAACGCCGGACTCGGCCTTACGCAGGCGCAAGCGATCGCCATCGCCGGTCAGCTCGCACCGGCGTTGGCCGGCGGGCTCACGCCCCGGTTGGCCCCCGCACCGCTTGGCGTGGTGACCTTCGACAATCCCAACACCAGGCCCAACGCGCTTTACGCGACCTACCAGTCGCTCGACAGGTCCATTTGGGTGAAAGGACTCGACCTCGCGTTCGATGTGGTGGCGACAGATCGCGTCACACTCGACGCGACCGTCTCGTACCAGAACCAAAACGTCTGGAACGACATCCTCGTTGGCGGTGTCCCGTTCATGTCTAACTCACCGCAATCGCGCGGCTCGCTGGGCGCACGGTACCGCAACGAAGCCAACGGATTGGGATATGAGCTCCGCACGCGCTATAACGAGGCCTACCCCGTGAATTCCGGTGTGTACGCCAACAACACGTCGTACGCCCTTGCGGCGGGCCAGACCGGCGCTGCCACTCCCGCCGCCGGTGCGACGGGATTCAACAAGTGCACGCCGTCGCCCGCTGCCGGAACGTTCTGCTACGAGGAAGTCCCAGAAGCGTTCGTGTTCGACCTGCAGGTTTCGAAACGGTTCAACCTTGGCGCGCAGAAGTTGCTCTGGTCTATCAACGCGCAGAACCTGTTTGATAACCGCGTTCGCACTTTCCCTGGTGCACCGGAGCTTGGTCGCATGGTCATGACACGCCTGCAATACTCCTTCTAAGCCTCACCGCTTTCGTGCCCTGGGCACGGAGGCGAGCGAGAGGTGGTGAGCGGTGGTCACAGGGCGCCTCGTCTCACGACGGGGCGCCCTGTTTCGCTATCTTGCGGCATGATCTTGCTCGATCCGCTCGCCAGGCCAGTCATCGGCCATCGCGGCAACCGCGCGTTCTCACCCGAAGAGACCCTTGCTTCGTTGCTGGAAGCGGTCGCCCTCGGCGTTGACGCGCTGGAGTTCGATGTTCACGTCACGCGTGACGAGCAGCTGGTGCTGATACACGACTCCACGCTTGATCGCACCACAAACCAAACAGGGCCCGTGGCGCTACGCACGCGTGCCGAACTTGAGCGCATTGACGCGGGATTTCGGTTCACCACCGACGGCGGGACAACATTTCCGTGGCGCGGGCGCGGCGCCACGATTGTCGCGCTCGATGACGCCATAGACGCCCTCCCGAAACAGCTACCGCTGATCATCGAACTCAAGACCGGTGCGGCTACCGAACCGATGCGACGCGCGATTCGCCGGCACGCTCTCGCACCGCGCGTGATCGTTGCCGGATTCTCCAATGGCTTTACGCACCCGCTCTACGGTGAGGGCTTCGCGATCGGTGCGAGTACCGCCGATGTGATACGCGCGTTGCCGTCTGCACTCCTGGGCTATCGGCACACCGCGCGGTGCGACGCATTCTGCATCCCACCGTCGCACAACGGCATCCCCGTGCCCATTGCTCGCATCGTGAGGTCCTTGCACGGGTCACCGACCACGGTTCACGTGTGGACGGTGAATAGCGCCGCGCAGGCGCTGGACCTTTGGCGAGCAGGCGTGAACGGAATCATCAGCGATGACCCCGGGCTTATTCTGCGAACGCGACCACCTAACCGGTAGCGCGGTTCTCGCTCCCGGTACGCACGCCAACGATCCCCAGACTCAGTCGCGCCGCGCTGGACGCGAGAATGGCCGCCAAGATGAGACTGATGCCGATCAGCGCTATCCCCGGCACGGGGAAGATGTCGCCGAGTGTCGAGAGCAGCTTCGAAAAGGCAGGGTTGGGCATCTGCCGCCAGATCAGCAGGAGCCAGGCCAGCGAGGCCGCCGCGGCCACCTCTTTCGTTGCGCCACGGTCGCGCCTCACAAGCGCGTACACAGACGCGATGACAGGCACGATGGCCCAATCGAGAAGAACCGTTCCCGCGGCAAACGCGGCGACGAGAGCGGCAAACCGAAGTCCACCAGTCAAGGAAAAGCGCGACCCAGACGCGGGCGAACTAGCCGTCGGCATTAGCGTGCCCCTCCCTTCATCGTGAGGGTGAGGCGCGCTCGCTGCTGCGCAGGTGGTAAATCGTCGGCCTTGGCCGGCAGGCGCAGCGTGTCGAGTTCACCCGCCTTCCACGAGGCAATCCGATCATCGTATCGTGTGCTCAGCGGGTTGCCCGACTGACCACCGGGGTAGGTCGCCCACGCGCGACGAGGCGAAGACATCTCGACCACCATGCGCCAACTCGGACCATGTTTGCCGTCGCCCGATGAAGGCCAGAGCGTGGCAGGGCCACCCTGTACAGGAATCTCGCGCCGAGAGAACGTGGGCAAGCGCAGGAGATGATCGATGTTGGCGAACCGCACGCGATCCCAGCGCCAACCGTCACCCGTCGAGGGCCCGTGTTTGGCGGTGACCGTATCAAGGGCCATCGACATGGCGTCACGCAGCAGCGCGTCCCGGCGTTCCACCGGCGCCGTCTTGTGCTGGTCCCACCACAGCGACGCCGAGTCCCGCACCAGCGCGGCGATCATCATGTCATTGGGTATCGGATTGCCGATGCTATCGGTGCGCAGTTCATCCCACAACACGAGGGACAGCTGACGCATGACCTCTTCAAACAAGACCGCGCGCCGATTGTCAGGGGTGTAGCGTTTGTCCCACTCGGCAAGCAGTGTTGCGACGCGCGAGGCGTTGGCGTTCTCGGGCGTTGTCCGAGCCGCGGCGAGCAACACAGGCACAAAGAAATCGGCGCGAGCACTCCCCGGATCGGACTGATAGCGGCGCATCGCGTCGGGCGTAACGGCGGAATCGGCGCGCAAGAGCTTGTTGATCTGCATGGCGCGCCACGGACGCTCCCAGTTCGCGCCAAAGTACCGCGGTTGCGCGTTCGGATCGAACGGCTCCTGATTCGCCGAGGCGAGATAGCCCTGCGCGGGGCGGAGGGCCTGTGGGTAGTCGGTGGCGGGCCAGTTCCCGGTCCAATCGTTGGCACTGTAGCTGCCATCGCGCAGCAGGTCGCCACGGCCGTTCGTTGGTCGCAGCGGATACCGGCCGGTTGCGCGAATGCCGATGGCTCCGGCGGTGTCGGCGGCCAGCATGTTTTGTGCCGGCGCTTCGTACAACAGCGCCATGGAATCCAGCAGCGCACCGGCGGTCCTGGCTCGCGACGCTCCATCAAACCCCTCCAACACCCGAGTCGATTCGAGCACCGTCCAACGAGTGGAAATCCACTTGCCACGCACTCGGCGTACGGGTCCGCGATGCGTGAAGCGAATGGTGTCGGTGCCGATCACGCGCCCTGCCGGGTCGGAATACACTTCGGTGCGCAACGTCAGCGAACGCCATTCCCCGTCCACCTGATACGCGGATGGCGAGTCGACCTTATCGACCGTCTCGACGTAGTAGTCCATGACGTCGGCGCCGGTATTGGTGAAGGTCCACGCCACCGCCGGTGTGAATCCGATGATGATGCCCGGCGCGCCCGGGATCGTGACCCCGTAGACGTCCAGCGAATCCTTCACGACGAGGTGTGCTTCATACCAAATGCTCGGTAACGTGAGCTCCAGATGAGGGTCACCGGCCAGCAAAGCATGACGTGACGCACTGCGCGATGGAGATACCGCCCAATTATTGCTACCGATTGCGTCGTCGGTGCGTGAAGGGGCGAATGCCGTGAGCGACGCAAGATCGGCCGATGGCATGTTCTGCAACATGGCCACGGCGTTGATGTCCGCAGCCCCCGGCGGAGGCACGGTGATCGCTTCGAAGCGCGGCGCACGCTCGCCATTCGGCTGGATCGGTTCTACGATGGGCGCGTGCGCGGGGAAGAGCGCATCGGCGGCCGCCAGGCCCACGCGAGCGCTCGCTTCCAGGTGCGTGAGCTCGTCACTCGATGTGGCGAGTGTCGAACCCATGCGATTGAGCAGGTGAAAGATGTCCACAACAGACATGCGCCGCGGCGATCGCCCCAGCAGCTTGTATTCGAACGGATAGTCGCTGCTGGAAAGCCCATCGATGTACGCGTTGACGCCGTCCACGTAGGCCGAGCTCAACATCCAGGAGCGTGTAGTCGTATCAAGTCGCGCCGCCCGCTCGTAGGCCGACGCCGGCATGCCACTGGCCCGCGTGCCCTGGTCGACCGCAAGCGCGCGTGCGCCCACCAATTCGGTCAGCGTTCCGCCGCCGGCGCGCGTCGAGAGTTCCAACTGAAAGAGTCGGTCGCGCGCGACAACATACCCAAGTGCGCGATAGGCATCTTGTGTCGTCTGCGCGAAGATGTGCGGTACCGCGCGGTCGTCGTAGATGACGCGCACATCGTGCAGCACGCCGGGAATCGCCGCCGCCGCGTCGAGCGGGAGGCTGGCCGTAGATGGGCTCGTCCAGATCCCGTGCGCAGGGTCGAGGAATGGGCCGAGCGCCGGCAGCGGGCCCACGGGACGCATGGAGACGAAGCTGGTAGCGGCGAGCACCGTAGCAGCAGCGATGGTGCCAAGAAGGGGAGGGCGTTGCATAGTGGTGGGCAAGAAGAACGCACCCGTTGGCGATTGGTGTAACGCCAGCGTGTGACGACATGCTGCACAAAGCGGAGGGTCTGCTGCAGAACATGGTCGCCGTGCGTTCGAATGACCAGCGTCGCAATGGAATGGTGATGCCATTCCGGCTGTACGCGTTATGCTGATCCCATGACGAAACAACGACAAGCACTCGGTCTGCAGGGCGAACGACTCGCGGCACGCTGGCTGTGCCGCGACGGCTGGACGGTGATCGCACATCGCTTCCGCAGCGGACACCGCGATATCGATTTGATCATGCGTCGCGACAACACCGTGAGTTTTGTCGAGGTGAAGGCACGTCGCGATGATCAGTGCGGCGGCCCGCTCGCCGCAGTGCATGTTCGCAAGCAACGCGAACTTGGGAAGTCCGCGAGGGTCTGGGTAGACCGCCACGGTTCAAGCGAACTCAACTACAGATTCGATGTGGTTGGTGTCCTGATTTCGGACACTCAGGTCAGGATTCGACACGTTTCTGATGCATTTCCGGTGATTGGCGGCCCCTGAAACTGGGAGTTGTCCACATCGATGTTCCTTCGTATTTTATTCGGGTCTTGGCCCTGTTCATCCATCCGATAGCTTTCTTCGAGCCAGGGCATGGCGGCTTCACACTTCACGACGGCGGTATTTATGGCAGGCACCACGATGACAGACGACAAGCGCAAGGCCCTGGCGCTCGCGGTCGCGCAGATCGAAAAGAGCTGCGGCAAGGGATCGATCATGCGACTCGGCACAGATTCCAAAGTCCGCGTCGAATCAATTCCCACTGGCGCAATCAATCTCGATGCAGCGATCGGCATCGGCGGCATTCCCCGCGGACGCGTCACGGAGATTTACGGCCCGGAATCGAGCGGCAAGACGACGCTCTGCTTACACGTGGTCGCGAATGCGCAGAAGCTTGGCGGCGTGGCCGCGTTCATCGACGCGGAGCACGCGCTCGACACCGAGTATGCCAAGAAGCTTGGGGTCGATGTGGAGAACCTGCTCATCTCTCAGCCCGATACCGGAGAGCAGGCACTCGAGATCTGCGAAATTCTGGTGCGGTCTGGTGCCGTCGACGTCATCGTGATCGACTCCGTCGCCGCCCTGGTGCCAAAAGCAGAAATCGAAGGCGACATGGGTGACTCGCACGTCGGCTTACAGGCGCGCCTGATGAGTCAGGCGCTCCGCAAACTCACGGGTGCGATCGCGCGGTCGAAGACGTCGGTGATCTTCATCAATCAGCTCCGTGAAAAGATCGGCGTCATGTTTGGAAACCCCGAAACGACCACCGGCGGGAAGGCGCTCAAGTTCTATGCGTCGGTTCGCCTGGACATCCGTCGCATTGGGCCGGTCAAAGAGAAAGAAGACGTCATCGGCTCGCACGTACGGGTGAAGGTGGTCAAGAACAAGGTGGCGCCGCCGTTCAAGCAGGCGGAGTTCGACATCATGTACGCCGAGGGCATCAGCCACGCCTCGCTGCTGGTCGACATTGGCTCGGAGTCGGGCATCATCGATAAGTCCGGCGCGTGGTACAGCTACGGCTCGCAGCGCATCGGTCAGGGTCGTGAGAACGCCAAGATGTTCCTCAAGGACAACCCGGCGCTCATGGCCGAGATCGAGGAGAAGGTCAAGGTTGTTCTCGGTATCAAGCCAGGTGGTGACGTCGCGCCGCTTGAGGAGCCGGAAGAGTAGAGAGGAAGCGAACCTTGCAGTTTGCACAGCGGAGGGCCGAGGGGTCGCTCGCGGTGGGAAGTGGTGCCCGGATCACCACGGCTCATTGTGAGTAGCCCCTCGGCTCTTTTGCCGCCCCGTCTCGACTCGCCGGGCGCGCTTCTCAAGGAACTCCGCGAGTCTCCGCGTACCCCGGGGCGGTACATCGTGCTGCTCTCAACGGGGGAGCAGTGCGTGGTCGGGATTGACACGCTTGCGGCACTCGGCGCCACGCGCATCGGGATCGCGCTCGACAGCCAGCAGGTTGCGCAACTCCTGCGCGCCGGTGCAGTAACGGCGCTGATCGATCGTGCGCTCAATTCGCTGGCCCTTGGACGTCGCACACGTCGTGAACTGGAAATCAAGCTGCGCCGCATCCAGCCCGACGTGCTGTTGATCGCCGAAGCGCTTGACCGACTGGAGGCGAACGGCATCCTGTCGGACGTTGCGGTGGCCCGTGCGGAAGCATCGGCGCGGCTGCGTCGCGGCGAGGCACCTGCTCGTGTACGACAAACGCTCCGCCGAAAAGGCATTGATGCGCGCGGTACTGATGCCGCGATCGTCGAAGCCATTGAAACGGATGGTTTCGATGAACTGTCTGCCTGCCGCCAGCAGGCACAAAAACGGGCCAAGGCGTTGATCTCGCTCGCCCCCGTGGTCGCGCGGCGGCGACTGACCGCGTATCTCCTGCGTCGTGGTTTCGGCGGTCGTGCCGTTCGTTCTGTGGTTGAAGAAATTCTTGGCCGTTAAACAGCGCCTGGCACCAGACGCGCGGGAGCGGTTTGTCTATATTTCGCGACTATGCTCGCGTCTGAAATCCGATCCCGATTCCTGGCCTTCTTCGAACGCCACGGCCACGCCGTCCGCTCGAGCTCATCGCTCGTTCCGCTGGACGATCCCACCCTGCTGTTCACCAACGCGGGAATGGTGCAGTTCAAGAAGGTCTTCCTCGGCATGGAGGAGCCCCCCGAAGGGAAACGGCGGGCAACCACATCGCAGAAGTGCGTTCGGGCCGGAGGCAAGCACAACGACCTGGAACAGGTCGGGCACACGGCGCGCCACCATACGTTCTTCGAGATGCTCGGGAACTTCTCGTTCGGCGATTACTTCAAGCGCGAGGCGATTCAATTCGGGTGGGCCTTTATCACGGAAGAGCTCAAGATCCCGCGCGAGCACCTGCGGGTGACCGTCTTCCATGAGGACGACGAGGCGCGCCAGCTATGGAAAGACGTCGCGAACGTTCCGGACAGCCGCATCTATGGGCTCGGTGCGCGCGACAACTTCTGGCAGATGGCCGACACGGGCCCCTGCGGACCGTGTACCGAGATCTATGTCGATATGGCGAAGCTCGCGCCGGACTGGGCATTTCCCAAAGACGCCACGGGTGAATGGACACGCACCGATCTCGAGGACTACTCACTCGACGCCTTTGTGGAAGGCGCGGAGGCGGGGAGATTCCTCGAAATCTGGAACTTGGTGTTCATGCAGTTTGATCGGCAGCAAGACGGCACGCTTGTGCCCCTGCCGAAGCCGTCGGTTGATACAGGCGCGGGCTTGGAGCGCATCGCCGCCGTCATGCAGAGCGTCACCAACAACTTTCATACCGACCTTTTCGCGCCCCTGATTGCCAAGGTGGAAGAGGTCGTTGGGATTTCCTATCCGTACCGACCGGGCGTGGGTCTGGGGAAGGCCGTTGGCAAAGATGGACGGGAGATCGATCCCGCGTCATTTCGCGTGATCGCCGATCACGCACGCGCGGTCTCGTTCTTGCTGGCGGACGGCGTGTTCCCGAGCAATGACGGGCGCGGCTACGTACTGCGCCGCATTCTCCGTCGTGCCGTCCGTCACGCGTGGCTCCTCGGACGCCGCGAGCCAACGTTGGTGTACGTCGTCGACGTGCTCATCGACACCATGCGCGACATCTTTCCCGAGTTGCACGTTCGGCGGAAGCATATCGTTGAGACGACACGAGCTGAAGAAGAGCGCTTTCTGGCCACCATCGACGCGGGCATGAATCGCTTCGAAGAGCTCGCACCGATCGGTTCGACGCAAGGATCGACAAGCATTCGCGGGACCATTGCCGGCGAGGACGTGTTTCGCCTGTATGATACGTTCGGTTTTCCCATCGATCTCACGGAGTTGATGGCTCGCGAACGTGGCTATCTCGTGGATATCGCCGGCTTCGAGCAGGCGCTTGCCGCACAGCGGAAGCAGTCACAGGATGAACGGAAGTCACGACAGCTCACCGTCAGTGCGGATGAACTAGGCGACCCCACCCAATGGTCGCACGACGCGCAGCATCGAGCGGCCCTTGGGAGGTTTGTTGGGTACGAGTCCATCGACGTCGAGACCCTTGTGACTGCCGTTCGCGAGCTGCCAGAGGGGCGTGTCGCCGTCATGCTTCGGGAAACGCCGTTCTACGCGGAGTCGGGCGGACAAGTCTCCGATCACGGCGAGATCGTTGGCCAAGGGTGGAGCGTGGACGTCACCGATGTGAAGAAGTTTGATGGACGCATTGCCGCGATTGGGACGGCACGCGGAGAGATCATTTTTGGCCCGGCGCGTGCCCGCGTGGGAGCAGAGCGTCGCCACGATACCGCGCGGCACCACACGGCCACGCACCTGCTGCATGCGGCGCTACGACAGGTGCTTGGCGACCACGTGCATCAGGCCGGGTCCTTGGTGTCGGCAGAACGGCTGCGCTTCGATTTCACGCATGCTGGACCGATGACCCCGACGCAGATCGCCGAGGTCGAGGCCCAGGTGAATGCGGGGATCTGGGCGTCGGTCCCCGTCACGACGCGGGAAGAGTCGTACACCGATGCCGTTGCCAATGGCGCGATGGCGCTGTTCGGCGAGAAGTACGGCGACGTGGTTCGTGTCGTTGAGATTGCATCGCGTTCGGTTGAGTTGTGTGGCGGCACGCATGTGCGCAATACGGCGGAGATCGGGCTGCTGCGCATCGTCTCGGAGGGCGGCGTCGCGGCAGGCGTTCGTCGCATCGAAGCGCTTGCCGGTCCGCGCGCGTTCCAGTTTCTCGCTGATCGGGAACGCACACTTCTGGCAGTGGCCCACCGACTCAAAGTACCGATGACCGGCCATACGAGCGGAAGCGAGCAGATTGAAAAGAAACTGGACGCGCTCATCGACGAGCGCCGGCAGTTGGAGAAACGTCTCGATGAGGCCATGCGCGATGGCGGCGGCGGGGCAGGTTTGGCGCAACAGCTCGTCGCACAGAAGGACATGGTCGAGGGCATCGCGTACGTCTCCGCCCGCGTTGACGTTGCAGATTTGAAAGCCCTGCAAGCGCTCGGCGACGCCGTGCGCGAGGCGCTGGGCAGCGGCATTGCCTTGCTCGGCGCGGCGTTCGACGACGGGAAGGCCGCGTTGCTGGCCGTGTCGACCGACGATACGCGCGACCGCGGGTTGCGCGCAGACGTTATCGTGCGCGACGTGGCGGCAACCGTTGGAGGTCGTGGCGGTGGCAAGCCGCACATGGCGCAGGCAGGTGTGGAGGCCACCCAGCTCGACGCGGCGCTGGCCGCAGGGACCGCAGTCATCACTCGCCTCGTCGGTAGCGTGTGACGGTGACCGCTCCCGATGCGTTGCCGATCGCGTCAACGCCGGCTGTGGGTGTGATGGATACGGTTGGAACGTGGCTGGCGACGCTCACGCCCCCGCCGCCAGCCGCGCTACGCGCGCGACTTGACGAACTGCTGGCGCCGTATCGCGGGCAGCCCGTCTCGCAAGTCCCCGATGCGTGCCTTGAGGCGGGCGAACATTTGTTGCGCGAGCTCCTCGCGTCGGGGTCGACCTCTCGGGGAACGGCGTTGGACTTGCTCGCGGTCGACTCGCTCATCACCTACGCATTTCAGGCGACGGCCGACGTCCCCGAACAGTTGGAGGTGCGCGCCGCGCGGGCGATGGAGCGCATCGCAGCCCTGCCATGATCGATATTCACTCCCATCTCTTGCCGGGGGTGGATGACGGGTCTCCGACGCTTGAGGTGTCGGTCTCGGTACTCGAGCGTTTTGCAGAGGACGGGGTCAGTCTTGTCGTGTGCACGCCACATCTGAACGCGTCGCAGAGTGCGACCGCGCCGTACGCGCAGTATCTCGAGATCCTTGCGCAACTGCGCGCCGTAGCGCCCAAAGAGATCGAACTCCAATTGGGCTGGGAAATCATGCTCGACGCCCCGGGCACCGATCTCACCTCGATGGACCTCTCGCTCGGCGACTCACGCGCCGTGTTGGTGGAATTCACGCGGGGGGGATTGCCACGTGGCGCGTCATCGGAGTTACGTCGGATTGTGCGTAGTGGGCGCACCGCAGTCCTGGCGCATCCCGAACGGTACTATGGCTGCACGTTGGAGGCGGTGCGCGAATGGCGAGAGATCGGTGTGGTGATTCAGACCGACGCCTCCGTGTTGATGGGGCGTGGCGGGCCCGGTGACCTTGCACGAGCGATGTTGGAGGAGGGATTGATCGATGTCCTCGCTTCCGACAATCACGGAGATCACCGTTCGCTCAAAGCGGTATTGAGCTGGCTGTTGGAGCGCGGTGGTGAGGAGCAAGTCGCGTTATTGACCAAAGAGAACGCCCAGCTGGTGCTGCGCAATGAGGATCCCGTCCCGGTACCTCCGCTCCCGCCGGGGTTGCTTGGTCGAATGAAGCGCCTGTTTGGCGGCTGATTTCCTTTCGTGGTCTTCGCCCGCTGACCACGATCTAACGATCCCCCCTTCATCCGTGGCCCGCTCGCGATGACCAACAGCGTTCCGATCACTTCACCCACGGTAGCCCTCTACGAGCTTGCAGACACCGCAACACGTGCGGCGCGTGAACTCGAAGGCGCCATTGAGATAGGGCTGTCGATGGTCCAGACCACTGTGCAACAGGGCGGTACGCTGTTCTTCTGCGGCAACGGCGGATCGGCGGCGGACGCGCAGCACATGGCCACGGAGTACATGGTGCGCTACATGCGAGACCGGCGCGCCTATCCAGCCATTGCCCTCACCACCGATACGTCGCTCATCACCGCCGCTGGAAATGATCTCGGCTTTGAGCAGGTGTTTGCGCGTCAAGTCGAGGCGCTTGCTCGCCCGGGTGATCTTTTGATCATCCATTCGACGAGCGGGAACTCTCCGAACGTGATTCTCGCGGCCCGGGCAGCACGGGAGAAGAACGTGCGCGTGCTGGCGCTCTCGGCACGCGATGGAGGTCAGCTGCGGCACGAAGCGGATCACTCGATCATCGTCCCCACGTCGCGGACTGACCGGGCGCAGGAAATTCACCTGTGCATACAGCACGCGATTTGCGAGATCGTCGAACAGTCTCTCTGACCGTCTCGTTGGGGTGCTCGTTAAATTACTGCAACAGAGCAGGGTGGCCTCAGGGACTTCGTGCATTTTCACGACAACGGTACCAGATGATATCGCTCGCGGGACGACACGCGTTAGTGACCGGCGGATCACGCGGGATTGGCGCCGCCACGGCGCTCCTTCTCGCGCGGGCGGGCGCTGATGTGGGCATTGGGTACCACAGCCGTGCGAGTGATGCCAACGCCATGGTTGCAAGATTGGAGGCACTTGGTGTTCGCGCGTTCGCTTTCGGCGGTGATCTTTCGACCGCCCACGCCAATGAGGCGTTCGTCCAAAAAGGCCTCGATGACTTTGGATCCGTCGACATCTTCGTGGGCAACTCGGGCGTCTGGCCTCCGCATCCGGTCCACGTAGACGCGCTGGACGACACGCGTTGGCGACGCACGCTGTCGGTCAATCTGGATGGCATGTTCTTCGGTGCGCGGGCGGTGGCTCGTGTGTTGTCAGATGGCGGACGCATGGTCTTCGTCTCGAGCACCGCCGGGCAGCGTGGCGAAGCGGGGCACGCCGATTATGCCGCCACCAAGGGCGCCATGATTTCCTTCGTCAAATCACTCGCCGTCGAGCTCGGCCCTCGCAACATCACCGTCAATTGCGTGGCACCGGGATGGGTCGACACCGAGGCCGTTGCGCTGCCGTTCGCCGCTGAGGGGAGGGGCCGCATCGAAGCCGCTATCCCGCTCGGTCGCGTCGCGGCCCCCGACGACATTGCCGGTCCGATTCTCTTCCTCGCCAGTCCGCTCGCGTGCCACGTGACCGGTGAGGTGCTCAACGTCAACGGCGGCAGCGTCCTCTGCGGGTGACTTCGTGATGCTGCCGCACGCCGAGATCCTGCCGCCGCCAACGGTGCTGGAGATCGTCACCACGTTGCAGCGCGCCGGCTTTGAAACGTGGTGCGTTGGGGGGGCGGTGCGCGACGCGTTGCTGGGGCACGTGCATCTGGATTGGGATCTCGCAACGGCCGCGACGCCAACGCAGGTCAGGCGACTCTTCGCCCGAACCGTTCCGGTCGGCATCGAGTTCGGCACGATCGGCGTGATTGATCGCCAGGGCCGCATGCATGAGGTCACCACCTTTCGGCGCGACGTGCAGCATGATGGTCGACACGCGGTCGTGGAGTTTGGGGCCTCGCTTGATGAGGATCTCGCGCGGCGGGATTTCACCATCAACGCCGTCGCCTTCGACCCCATCTCGAAGCGCTTGCACGACCCGTTTGGTGGACGTGCCGATGTTGAGGCAAGGCTCGTACGCGCGGTGGGGGATCCGGAGGCTCGCATGCATGAGGATCGCCTGCGCGCACTGCGGGCGATGCGGTTTGCGTCACGCTTTGAGTTCGCGTTGGATCCGGCGACGTGGCGCGCCATTGTCGACAGCGCTCCGTTCCTTTCGCGACTGTCACCAGAGCGCGTGAAGCAGGAGATCGATAAGACGATGGAGCAGGTGCGGCGACCGTCTCAGGCATTTGCGCGCTGGCGTGACGCGGGGGCGTTCGCATCCCTGATCCCCGCATTGGCCTCGGTCAGTGCGGCGGTGCTCGATGCCATCGATCTGTTGCCCCTGCCGGGACCCTCTACCCGACCTCAGCGCCGACTGCTTCGTGTGGCAGCACTGTTCAGCGATCTGGATGGACGTACGACCGAAGTGGCGCTCCGCGAGCTTCGTTTTTCGAATCAGGAGATCGCGTGGGTTGGCGCGCTGGTTGGAAAGTGGCACGCGACCCGTATCGGTCTCACCGAACGTCTGAGCAGTGAGCAAGGTCTCGACGCGCGCGAGGTGCGTCGGTTGGCGGCCGAGGTCGGGCGACTCCGCGTTGGATCATTCTCGCGCCTCGCCGCGGCACGGTGGGCTGCAGAGCAGTCGCGCGGGGTATCAACGGCGCCCTCGCGCCAACGCCGAGCCGGTTTGCATCGAGCCCTGTTGCGTTCCGCCTTTGCCGATCCGCTTGAGGTGGCCGACCTCGCCATCGACGGCGACGACTTACGATCTCTTGGCGTCTCTCCGGGCCCGCAGTATGGGCGCATCCTCTCGTCGCTCCTGGACGAGGTGTTGGACGACCCGACGCAGAATACGCGAGCGCTGCTGACCGCGCGAGCGACGGCGCTCACCACGCTCCCTCGCTGAGGAGCACGCGACATGCCGGATTTCAACCGCGAGTCCAGCGACGTGGCTCGGCGGTTTCACCGCGATTCCGACTGGTACGTCACGTCGCACACTCGGGACGTGCAGGTGTATCGCGTCCACGCGAACAGTGAGCGCGTCGTCGAACTCTTCCTCCGGCTCACAGTGTACTTGGATGACTTGGTGGAGCTGGTGATCACGCATGAGCGAGACGGCGTGGCGTGGCGCGCGACCACACGGTTTCTTCCTACGGTGAGAGAAGCACTCGGCCGCCTGCGGTGGCCGCTCGCATCCTACGGGGGGGCCGAAGTGTCGTTGATAACCGACGAGGATCAGATCACACTCACCCCGCTGCTCGAACTGGTGATCTACTCGCGCCATGAACGCTGGGGAGCGCGGCTTGAGACCGAAGGCATCTTCCTGCGCGAGCACGCCCCGAAGCCGCTGTATAATCCGCTCGCGGTGCCGTGGTCGCCCGCGCCTGAGCTCTCGCAGGCGCTCGCGACGGTGGTCGACCGGCTCACGATGGAGCCCCTCCCATGAGTCGTGGCGCACCCCCCGCTGGCGATCGAGGCGCTGGCCCATCGCTCTTTGCCGCGCGCGTCGCCGAGCCGCTGGCCTCTCGGCTTCGACCTCGGACACTCGAAGAATATGTCGGTCAACGACATCTCCTGGGCCTCGGCATGCCGCTGCGCGAAACATTGTCGCGCGGCATCGTCGATTCGATGGTCTTCTGGGGGCCACCGGGTGTCGGCAAGACAACCTTGGCGCGATTGCTGGCGCAGTGTGCCGATGCGGCGTTCGTGTCGTTCAGTGCAGTCAGCGACGGTGTCGCGCGAGTGCGAGAGGTCGTCGCGGAGGCCGAACGGCGACGCGATAGCGGACGCAGCACCATGCTGTTCGTTGACGAGATTCATCGCTTTAATCGGGCGCAACAGGATGCGTTTCTCCCGCACGTGGAGTCCGGTGTACTGGTCTTGATCGGCGCGACGACAGAAAACCCGTCGTTCGCCCTTACCGGCGCGCTCCTCAGTCGGGTTCGGGTGTTGGTGCTTGAAGCCATCGCGGTGTCGGATCTGGTCGCTCTCATCGAACGCGCGCTTGATGATCGCGAACGGGGCTTGGGGGTGCGTGAGCTATCCATGGCCGTGGACGCGCGCGAACTGCTGGCGCAACTCGCCGACGGCGATGCCCGCCGAACGCTTGGCGTGCTCGAAGCCGCGGCGGCGTTGGTGAACGACGGCGAGGCCATCACGCGCGAGACCGTCGCGGCAGCGATGCAGCATCGCGTCCCGCACTATGACAAGAGCGGAGAATCCCATTACAACCTGATCTCCGCCCTCCACAAGTCGCTGCGGGGAAGTGATCCACAGGCGGCCCTGTACTGGCTCGCTCGCATGATAGAGGGAGGCGAGGACCCTCGATACATCGCACGACGGATGATTCGAATGGCGAGTGAAGACGTCGGTCTGGCCGACCCCCACGCGCTCCGCGTC
>Ga0209591_10000447_pt1 | contig 53518 bp, 45 predicted proteins | sample MAT01_FD_187207 | JGI IMG/M metagenome (GOLD analysis project Ga0209591, IMG submission 187207) | Freshwater microbial communities from Lake Fryxell liftoff mats and glacier meltwater in Antarctica - MAT-01 (SPAdes) (version 2) | ecosystem: Environmental > Aquatic > Freshwater > Ice > Liftoff...
CCAGTCTCATGTCGTCCCCGCGCTCGCGGGGGTGGTCCCACGATCCGGCTCGAAGGCGCCTCGGGCACCTCGTCGTCCCCGCGCTCGCGGGGGTGGTCCGCATGGGCTGCGCCGTCAGGGCGGAACGGTCGGTCGTCCCCGCGCTCGCGGGGGTGGTCCCCCGGCCAACGACCTGTAGCCGACTGCTCCCCGGTCGTCCCGCGCTCGCGGGGGTGGTCCCGACGCCGACGGGTGGCTCGTGAATGCGTGGCGGTCGTCCCCGCGAGCGCGGGGACGACGTGCTGCCGGCGATGGCGCGTCACGGCCTGTCGGGACCACCCCCGCGAGCGCGGGGCCACCGACGCAGCGACCTCCGAACTGTTCACCGGCGCCCGCAGCTCACCGCGTTGACCCGACGTGACATCCATCCACCCAGCCAACACCATGATGCATCAAGCTGGCGTAAGGAAACAGCATCACCCGACACTGGTCCGCCACTATCACCTGCTACGGATAAGCACCTTTAGTAGGGCGACTTGGGCGGCGGCTCCGATGATCTCCCCTGCATCGATCTTGTGCTCAACACTTGCCAGTGGAATCCACTCCACCCGCGTAGCCTCATTGATGTCTGGCGCATTGCCGGTTGGCTCGCAACCATCAGCAAGGAATAACAGATTCTCGAAATCGGCCGTGCCGGCAAGTGGCTGGAAACTCCCAAGTGGCTGCACGGATCGTGGGCGCCACCCGGTCTCCTCTTCGACCTCCCGGGCGGCACACGCCATCGGATCCTCTCCGGGATCGACATAGCCGCCCGGCAACTCCCACGTCCAGCGGTCCATGATAAACCGATGGCGCCATATCATGAGTACGTTTTCGCCGGGCTTGTCGATCGGTACGACGATCGCCGCCTTTGGCATTCTCAGAGGCTTATTCACAACTATCACCCGCCACCGCATCGTCGCAGCTCAGAGGGCCTGCGCGATGATCGACAGCTGGGTTGTGAATAAGCCTCAGTGTCTGACCGCTGCTGACATCGCCGTCGCCATGTGCCACTCGCAGAGTATGACGCGCGACAATAGAGGAGGCTCGCCCGGAGCCGTTTGGCAAGTATGGAAACCCTTACCGGAGTGCGGTGCGCGACGTCGGTCGGTGGCGACGGCGCGGGACGCCACCTGGCGGATCGTGATCTCCGGACCTCTGGCCAGGAGTTCGCGGTTCGCATGCTGGTTCGTCAGGCCCACCTCTGAGCAGTGTCTTTGTCGGGATGAAGATCCAGATTTGGCCCGTGGGTGCGAGTGTGGTTGCGAGTAGCGTCCCGTTCATGCCAGGCTCCTCCACGACTCCCCGACCCTGCGTGACGGTGGGGACACCGGCCACTGCGGCGCGGCCGGGCTCAGCTACACCCTGGCCGAGGGCGAGGTCCACCGGATCGTCACGCACGGACCCGTCACCCCGGCCCGACCGACGAAACGAGCCGCGCCCTGACGACCCATGGAGCGAAGAACGTTGCGCGAAGCACGATTCGTGTATGTTGGAGGTTGAGGGAGTACCTCGATCCGGTACCGTCATAATCACGGCACCTCCGCAGTGGCCCGGCGGGCCCACCCGCTCGGCCGCCGCGACGCGGCCGGCGCGGTCGGAGGGAGACCTCGCCACCGCCGTCCGCCTCGACGCGGACGGCCCTTCGAGGGAGCTGCGATGACAATGAGTGAGCTGACACCCTTCCACCTCCACACCAACTCCGCGACGGCGGACGTGGAGCGCGCACTGCCGGACCAGGCACCCGGACCGCTGACGCACCCCCGTCCCAGGGCCACCGAGTGCCCGCCAGTGCCGCTGCTCGTGGTGGTCACCGGCCCGGGCGATGTGGCCCGTGGTCTCCTCGACGCAGCCGGCCGCGCCGCCACCGAGGCGCGGCCGCTGGTCGTGTCGCTGGTCCGGGAGTCGGCGCCGGGGACGATGAACCCCATCTTGCAGGCACTCGCCGCCAGACGCCGCGACAAGGACATCGCCAGCCTCGCCCGAGCCGCCCGGGCGATGTGCGGCCTGGTCGGAGTCGAGGTGACCCGCACGACGATCGTGGACAAGCCCCTGCGGCCGACCCGCCGCGGACGAGACCGCGCGCTACGACGGCGGCTCCAGGTGCTCGCCGACACCCTCGGCGCGGAGCTGCACCTGGACAGTGGCGGCGCGGGCGGCGGTGGGCACCGATGAGCACGCGTGCCACCCGCGCCGGCATCGACACCCACCGCCCCCGGACCGCGGACCGGGTCGGTGACCTCTTACCGACGCCCCTGACCGCGGCGGCGGTGCTGGGCCTGCAGCGCTACCGTGCCCACCCCAGCGTGTCGCTGCTGCTGACCACCGCCCCGGGCGAGCGGCTCAGCGCCGCGGACCGGGCCAGGCTGGACCAGTTGGCCCGCGCGGCGCGCCAGCGGCTGCTCGCGGTGGACGATCCCGCGGCCCGCGACCTGGCCCGGGTCGTCGACACCCTGGTCGGTGGCGTCGAGGGCCCGGTCGACCGGGGGCTGGGGCTGTTCGCGTCGGCCGCGCACGTCGCCCGGTTCGACCTGCCGGTCGAGGTCGTCGACCGCTGCGTCATCGACCCCACCTTCGCCACCCGTGACCTGGTCCGCGCCCTGCACCGCACCCCGCGGCACGTGGTGCTGCTCCTCGCCGCGGACGAGGCCCGCCTGCTCGACGCCCCCGGCGGCCGGCTGTCCCCCGTCACCCACGGGTTCCCGGGCTGCGATCCCGGCCACCGGCGCGGCGAGGCGGCCCGGGAGCGGTTCCTCCGCGAGGTCGACCAGTCGCTGGGCGCCTACCTTCGGCTGCATCCCGCGCCGCTGGTCCTGGCCGCCGCCCAGCCCACCCTGTCCACGTTCCGCCGCCTTTCTCGCAACACCGCCCGGCTCGCCGGCACCCTGACCGGCAACCACCTCTTCAGCCCACTGGAGGACCTGCAGGTCCGCATCCGGCCGGTGATCGAGACCTACCTGCTGTCCCGGCAGGCCGAAGCACTGACCCTGCTCGCGCAACGACGCGACCAGGGCCGTGCGGTGCACGGCATCGAGAAGGCCTGGCTGGCCGCCCGCTGGGAACGCCCCGAGATGCTCGCGGTCGAGCAGGGCTACTTCCAGCCCGCCCGGCTCACCCCCGACGGCGACACCCTCACCCCCACCACCGAGATGTCCGCGGTCGACGCACCGGACGTGCTCGACGACGCTGTCGACGAGCTCATCGAAGCAGTGCTCGCCCGCGGCGGCTGGGTCGCGCTGCTCACCGACGGCACCCTGCCCGCCGACGCCCGGGTCGCCCTGACCCTGCATCCCTGACCGCGGCACACCCACCTCTCACCGCGACCCGACCGCCGAAGATCCCGGTTCCCCCACGACCTTCACGTCCGCTCGCGGACCATCCTCGAAAGTGGTGTCAATTGTCCGTTCCCCTGTGGGCCTGGCTCGCGGTACTGGCCGTGATCCTGCTCATGCTCGCGATCGACCTGTTCGCCCATCGCCGCGCCCACGTCATCGGCGTCCGCGAGGCCGCCGCCTGGTCGGTGGTCTGGGTCGCGTTCGGGATCGGGTTCGGCGTCCTGATCTGGTCGCTCTACGGCGCCGAGTTCGGCCAGCAATACTTCGCCGGCTACCTCATCGAGAAGTCCCTCTCCGTGGACAACGTCTTCGTCTGGGCCATCATCTTCAGCTACTTCGCCGTACCCCGGGAGTACCAGCACCGGGTGCTGTTCCTCGGCGTGCTCGGGGCGCTGGTATTCCGGGCCATCTTCATCGCCGCCGGCTCGGTCATCATCGCCAGCTTCTCGGCGATCCTCTACGTGTTCGCCGCATTCCTGATCTACACCGGCTACCGGATGATCCGCACCCGCAACGAGCACCTCGACCCGTCCCGCTCCCGCGCACTCGCCCTGTTCCGGCGCCTCATCCCGATGACCGACGCCTACCACGGCCAGCGACTGCTCATCCGCCGCGGCGGGGTCCTGCTCGCCACGCCACTGCTCGCGGTACTCGTGCTGGTCGAGGTCACCGACATCGTCTTCGCCGTCGACTCGATCCCCGCGATCTTCGCGGTGACCGACGAGCCCTTCCTGGTGTTCACCGCGAACGCCTTCGCGATCCTCGGCCTGCGTGCCATGTACTTCCTGCTCGCCGACCTCATGCACCGCTTCATCTACCTCAAGTTCGGGCTGGCCCTGGTCCTCATCTGGGTCGGGATCAAGATGGTCCTCAAGGTGGACCTCTTCTACATCCCCACCACGATCTCCCTCGCCGTCATCATCACCATCCTCGCCGTCTCGGTGGGAGCCAGCCTGCGCGCCACCCGCGGGCAGGGACGCCGGGCCGTCACCGAGCCGCAGAACCCGCCGTTCAGGATCGCCACGCCCGAAGAGATGTCCACGATCGAGCCCATCCGGCGCCGCCGGCCCGGCATAACGACTCCGAAATAGCCCGTCCAATCGTCAACCAACGCGAACGTGAGCCGGCCTGCGAACTGCAGAACCGGATCGCCCGGGCATGCTGATCATCGTTGCCGGGCGTCCACGACCGCCAGCTCCGCCACGCACAGCTCCTCCGAGAGCGGGAGGTCTGTCAACTCAAGTCGACGGGCGCGACTTGAAGATCAACGGTGGTTCGGGTCTGTCAAGCTAACGGCTCTGGCGCAGAAGAGGTGGTGTCTCGCCGCGGAGGACGTCGCGGTGTTGGAGGAGCGGACGGAGGGGTGGATCGCCGCGCTCCAGTTCGCCGCGCTCTCGACGCAGGGGCGCGACGACGTCGGCGGCTTCATCGCCCGGTCCGCCGGAACGACCGGTACATCGTCGACTACCTGGTCGAGGAGGTGCTGGCGCACCAACCCGACCCGGTTCGCGGTTTCCTGCCGCAGTCAGCGGTCCTCGACCGGTCGGCTCCCCCTGGGCCGACACCGAAGAGCTCCACACGTTGCCGGCGACCATCGCCGTCTACCGCGCCTCGCTCGCGCAGGCAGGCGGCGATGTGGCCGGCATGTCGGCACACGCTCGGCACGCACTCGACCTGGCCGGTCCCGGCGACCGTCGCAGGTGCGTCGCGCGTGTGCGGGTGGTCGATGTTGTCAGTGCTGTCCCGCGGCTTGCCCCCGGACGGCCTCGCGGGCGCGATCGCCTCACCAGATGCGGACGCGCCGCTCGGGCGGCGTGCACAGCAGGTCGGACCCCTGCACCCCGAACGCCTCGTGGAAGGCGTCGAGGTTGGTGGCGACGGCGTTGCAGCGCAGGTCCGGTGGGGAGTGCGGGTCGACCGCCAGCCTGCGCACCGCCTCGGCGTCGCGTGTCACCGCCCGCCACACCTGCGCCCAGCTGAACAGGACGCGCTGCACGCCGGTGAACCCGTCGAGCACCGGCGCCTCCTCGGCGCCCAGAGCGATCTCGTAGGCCTTGAGCGCGATCGTCAGCCCGCCGACGTCACCGATGTTCTCCCCGACGGTGAGGGCGCCGTTCACCGTGTGGTCGGGCAGCCCGGCGGGGGACAGGGCGTCGTACTGCTCGATCAGTGCCTGCGCGCGGCGGTCGAACTCGGCGCGGTCCGCAGGCTCCCACCAGTCGACCATCGTGCCGTCGCCGTCGTACTTGGAGCCCTGGTCGTCGAAGCCGTGGCCGATCTCGTGGCCGATGACCGCGCCGATCCCGCCGTAGTTGACGGCATCGTCGGCCTCGGGGTCGAAGAACGGCGGCTGCAGGATCGCGGCCGGGAAGACGATCTCGTTCATGCGGGGGTGGTAGTAGGCGTTGACCGTCTGCGGGGTCATCAGCCACTCGCCGCGGTCGACCGCCCGGCCGATCTTGGCGAACTCGTGGTCGGTGGACCAGGCGCCGGCGCGCAGCACGTTGCCCAGCAGGTCGTCGGGCCGGATCTCCAGAGCGGAGTAGTCCTCCCACGTGTCCGGGAAGCCGATCTTGGGGGTGAACTTCGACAGCTTCACCAGCGCTCGCTCGCGCGTGGCCGGGCCCATCCAGTCCAGCTCGGCGATGCTCTGCCGGTAGGCCTCGACGAGGTTCGCGACGAGCGTGACCATCCGCTCCTTGCTCGACGCGGGGAAGTGGCGCTCGACGTAGAGCCGGCCGACCGCCTCGCCCAGCGCACCCTCGACGACCGACACGCCGCGCTTCCACCGCTCCCGCACCTGCGGTGTGCCCGACAGCGTGCGGCCGTAGAAGGCGAAGTCCTCCTCGACGACCGCCTCGGTGAGGTACTCGGCACACGCGGACGCGGTGCGGACCGCCAGCCAGGCCCGCCACTGCTCGACCGGCCGCTGCACCCACAGCTGTGCCACGGCGGTGACGAAGCTCGGCTGCCGCACCACGACCTCGTCGAATGCGCCGGCCGGGGCACCGAGGGCGCCGAGCCAGGAGTCCCAGTCGAACTCCGGCGCGTGCGCACGCAGCTCGGCGAGCGTCATCAGGGTGTAGGTCTTCTCGGCGTCCCGGTTGGTGACGCGGTCCCAGGACGCGGCCGCGAGCGCCGTCTCCAGGTCCATGACCGTCTCGCCCGTGCCCGCCGGCAGCCCGACCAGCTCGGCCAGTCGGGCCAGGTGCGCGACGTAGGCCGTGCGGATCTCCGCGTAGGAGTCCTGCCGGTAGTACGACTCGTCGGGCAGCCCGAGGCCGGACTGCGACAGGTGCACGAGGTAGCGCGAAGGGTCCTTGGCGTCGGTGCTGACGAACGAGCCGAACAGCGAGGCGCGCCCCTCACGCTGGCGGCGGCCCAGGACAGTGGCGAGGGCGGCCCGGTCGGGTGCACCCGCGACGTCGTCGAGCAGCGGCCGGAGCGGCTCGACGCCCGCAGCCTCGACGAGCGCAACGTCGGAGAAGGAGGCGTAGAGGTCGGCGATCTTGCGTGCGTCGCTGCCGGGCTCGCCGTCCGCCTGCTCGACGATGGCGCGGACGTCGGCCTCGGCCCGGTCGCGCAGCGCGCGGAACGCGCCGTCCTGCGCCCGGTCCTCGGGGATCACGTGCGTCGCGAGGTAGCGGCCGTTGACGTGGCCGAACAGGTCGTCCTGCGGGCGGATGCCGGGGTCGACCCACGAGAGGTCCAGCCCGCTGCGCGCCGGTCGGGTCGAGGTCGTGGTCATGCCTCATCCTGCCTCGGCCCGAGGGCGGACGCGCCTCGGACCTCCTCGCCGTGGGCGAACGGCACTCTCGGGCGACGGGTTCGCGCGACCGGGCCGTTCGCGCGCGGTGGGACCGTGGAGCCCTTGCGCTGGTCACCGGCAACACCTACCGTAACCCGGCGTTGCTGGCGAAGACCGTCACCACCCTGGACGTCGTCAGTGGCGGCCGCGCCGTGCTCGGTATCGGCGCCGGCTGGTTCGAGCTGGAGCACCGGCAGTTCGGCTGGGACTTCGGCACCTTCACCGACCGGTTCGAGCGGCTCGACGAGGCGCTGCAGCTTCCTCGCGTTCGTGATGATGGACGAGAACGGCGACCGGGCGCGCGAGCAGCAGCGCGCCTTCTTCCGCGGCCGCGGGGTCGACCTGGACGCGCTGCCGGACCAGGAGCGGGCGGCGGCGACGGCGCGTCAGTTCGTCGGGGATCCCGACCAGGTCGCCGCGGACCTGCAGGCGCGGGTGCTCGACCCCGGTGTCGACGGGCTGATCGTGAACCTGGTGACGAACGGGCACCAGCCGGGAGCGGTGGACCTGGCGGGTCGGACGCTGCGCAAGCTCCTCGGCTGACGGACGCGCCGGCCCCCGCCCGGTGGAGCGGGCGGGGGTCGGCACTGCGGGGTCGGCGGACAGGAGTGGCCTGTGGGTCAGCGGCGGTTCCAGGGCAGGCTCTGCTGGAGGTTGCTCCATGCCCGGCTGGCCTCGTTGCGCCGGTCGTTGGTCCAGCCCTGGACGAAGTCGCCGCCCCGCCGGATGGCGTTGCCGGTGTCCTGGACGGCCCGGTTGTAGGTGTTGCCGAGCCTCTCGACCTGGGTTCCGATGCCGTTCTGGATCTGCTGTTGCATCTGGGTGACGGGGTTGACCAGAGCGGGGGACGGGGCGCCGGCGCCGTGGCCGGAGTTGTAGTTCCGGAAGGCCCGCTCGTAGTCGGCGGGGGTGCGGGACTCGATCTCCTGGCGTAGCGACTCGATGGTCACGTTCTCGACGGTGCGTCCGTCGGGGAGGGTGGTCGTGGTGCGTCCGGTGCCCATGACGAGGCGGTTGGTGCCGGGGGTGACGCACTGGACCTGGAAGGCGGTGTCGCAGTCGGGCTGGCGGGGTACGGTCCGCCCGGCGTTGTCGACCCGGGTCGGTGTGCCGGGTCCGACGACGAGTCTGTTGGTGTCGGGAGTGACGCATTGTGACTGACCGGGCACGGTGCAGTCGGAGAACCGGGTCATCGTGCGTCCGGCGTTGTCGACCCGGGTCGGTGCGCCGGGTCCGACGACGAGCCTGTTGGTGCCCGGGGTCAGGCACTGCACCTGGCCGGGCACGCTGCAGTCGGAGTACCGGATGGGTGCAGGTGCTTCCCAGTTGCCGGTGCGAAGCAGGTTCAACCCGCCCTGCACCGCCCGGTCGGCACCTTGGCGGATGTCCGTCAGCCGTCGACCCCCGGCTTCACCCAGGAAGTTCAGCGCGTCGCCGCCCTGGCGAAGTGCAGTGCCCGCCGCGGCGAGGCTCTCCTGCCCCCGCTGGCGCTGGGTCGGCTCGTCGAGGAAGCGACTCTCCTGCGACTGGAACGGGTCGGCCACCGACGCGAGCGTGTGCAGAGCCCCGATGCCGCCGCGACCGATGGCGTACAGGCCGTTGCCCAGTGCCTGCATCGCGGCGTCCTCCCCGTTGCCGGGCCGACCCTCGCGGGTCAGCCGCCACGCCTCCGCTGCCCGTTGCCGTGCGGCCTCGGCACTCTGCACCGCCCCGGGGGACACGATGGGGACGTTCTGGACGGGGCGGCCGGTCACGATGCTGTCGTAGGTACGACCCAGGTTGTGGAGCACGTTGGGATACACCCCGGCCAGCGCGTCGAAGACGGGGGTGACCACGGCCGCTCCGGCGTTGGCGACGGCACGGGTGGCGTTGCGGTTGTTCCCGTCCGCCTCCCGGGCATTGCCGAACAGGGTGTCGTTGACCCCGTTGAAGTCGTCGCCGATGGCCCGGAACACCGCCCGGGTCCCGCGATAGATCGGGTCGGTCTTGTCCGGAGGTTCCTGGGTCAGAATCGTCGCGGCCAGCGACTGGGCGGCGGGTGCGCCGAATGCGAGTGCTGTCTGTAGTGCCACGTTGCCGGCCCGGGGAGGTGCGACGCCGCTGCGAAGGTTGGCGGCCCGCTGAGTGGCGAAGTTCTCACCGAAGATGGGGCCGAAGACCCCGGCGCCGGTTTCCAAAGCATCCAGGAACGCTCGGCCGTAGTACCGGTTGTTGTTCGTGTCGGTAGGTTGGGGGTTGCAGTCCACCGCCTGGCAGGCGCGGTCTCCGAGAAGGCTGAGGGTGTTCACCGTGGGGGCGATGGCCATGACCGTCAGCGGATTCAGTCCGCTGGAGAGCTGTGAGGTCGGGCCTCGGCGCACCGTCACCTCGGACACAGGGCCGATGTTGCGGTTCAGCCAGAACTCCCGATTGCGCTGCTGGATGCCCGGCAGGACGTCCTGCGCGTAGTTCGCCACGCGGTCCAAGCCTGCGATGACAGCGCCGGACGCGACCGACCTGGCGACCGAGTTCTGGTCGTCCCCTTCGAAGAACCGCACGGGAAAATCGCCGAGCAGGATGTCGGACGGAAACGAGCGGTACAACGTGTCCGTCGCTGCGCCCAGCTGCGCCGGCATCGATGTGCCAAGGGCTCTCGCCCGCTGCATCGCCGTGATTCCTACGGTCGGCACGACCCCCAAGAGGGCATACGCACCGTCCTGGGGCTCCGGGCTGATCACCGGTGGCCAGTTCTCCGGGTCGAACGTCGAGATGCGCCACGGGTTGCCCGTCTGTGATCCGGACCTCGGGGTTTCCGCGCCGGACTGGGCGATCGTCGATCCGGGCAGAACCGTGCCGCCCTCGGTCGTGTCGAGCCGGCCGGCGCCATCGCGCGGTACCTGGGGAAGCCGGACCTCGCCGCCTGCACCGAGTGCGGCGGATCCGAGCTGGTGGCCCCGAATGTTGTCCGACGTTCCCGCCGTGCCTCGTTCGAAGAGTCCGCCACCGGGGTTCGCACCCGGGGTGTCGGACGCTTCGCGCGGGGCGTCGTTCCGCCCGGTGCCCAGCCCCGGTGCGGGGACCGGAGGGCGGTAGGTGCCGCCCGCGGTGATGGGCCGTTGCGGCGCGGGCTCGGTGCGGACGTCGGCGGTCGTGAGTTCGTCACCCCACGCGATGCTGTCGGGGTCCACGACATCGAAGAGCGGCGGCTCGTCGGCCGAGCCATCGGTCGGGGGGAGGAGCAGCCGGTCGAGAGCGTCCGAGTCCTGCTCGTTGAGGAAGCCGTACCCCGGATCGGGGCCGTCGAGTGGCCCGGCCGTGGTCGGGGTGAGCGGGCCGAGGCCCTCGGTGGCGTTGCTCCAGGTCTGTCCGGGTGCGAACAGACTGCTGTCGTCGTTGCCGAGGAGGGCCCGATCGAGCGCCGCGGTGGTCTCGGGGTCGGTCCATCCGAAAGTCACTTCGGGGTCGGTGGGCGGAGCGACTCCGTCGTCGGATCCGGTGGTCGGCAACAGGCCCGCGGTGGCGGGGTCGGAGTTGGGGTCGAGGCTCACGTCGAGCATCGTTCCCGGGGCGAAGGTGGGAGCGTCCGGGTCGGCGGACAGGCCCAGCAGGGTGTCCAGCCTGTCCGTGGTCTCCCTGTCCGTGACCCCGATGGTGCCCCCGTACGGACCCGCGTCGAGCGGGTCCGTACCCGTTCCGTTCGCCGGGACGGTCGGCGGCGCGACGTGGTCGTCAGCCGAGAGGGTCGGCAGCTCGACGAGGTCGTTCGGCGAGCCGGACGTGGGGGCATCGACCGGTCCGAGCGCGATGTCCGTCCCGAGATTGGGGAGCGGTACCGGATCTGTGAGGGACGTCGATCCGATGGGGGGGTCGAGGGCTTCGGCGATCGGTGTGGGCAGGGGTACGGGGTCGGTGAGGGAGCTCTGGGCGACAGTGCTGAGGGGTTCGGTGCCGAACACGGAGGTCGGCTCGATCACCGGTTGCGGATCGGTCCACGACGGGGGGTCGAGCGACGGCGAGGAAAGGGTGGTCACGTTCGGGAGCGGGTCGGACCCGTTGTCACCGAGGCCGGCGACCAGGTCCCCCGGTCCCGACGCAGGTCCCAGGTCGAACGACGAGGACCCGGAACCGGGTGTCCCGGAACTCAGGTCGATGTCGCCGAAGGCTGGGCTCGACGACGGGGGATCCGGGCTGGAGGCCGACGAGGCGGACCCGACGGAGCCGAAGTCGGTGCCGAGATCAGGCCCGTCGTCGACCGGGCCGAAGCTCAGCGCCGAGGACTCGAAGGAGGAGGTGCTTGCGTCGGATCCCGGCCCGATGTCGTCGAAGGTGGTGTCGGCGGATGCCGTTGCGGTGCCGAGCGCCATCAGGCCGGCCGCTCCGGCCACGACCGCCCCGGCCGCCGCCACGGAGTGCGATCCGGTCCGCCGCCGGTTGCCGAGGGCGTACGGATTCTCCAGGCTCGGTCGACTCCGCCTAGGGGAACTCTTGGCCACCGGTCTTCACCTACTCCACATCGTTGTGCAGGCTCGTTCCCGTATGACAGTGCTGCACGACACAACCAATGGGCATGCCATCGACGAACCCGAGCCATGCCATGAGACGCCGCACGGCCGTCCTCGGAGGTGGCCCCGACAGGGGTGGGTTCGTCGCGAGTGGGTCGCGGCACGGAGGCGTTTCGAGCGCTACGCAGGCCTGCGCCCGTTAGGGTGGGCCGCGCATCCGGGCAATCGAACGGGAGTACTCGTGGGCGTCAGCCTCCTCAAGGGCGGCAACATCAGCCTGACCAAGGAGGCGCCTGGCCTCACGAACGTCGTCGTCGGCCTGGGTTGGGACGTGCGCAGCACCACGGGGGCGGACCACGACCTGGACGCCTCGGCGATCCTGCTCAACGCGAACGGCAAGGTCATCTCCGACCACCACTTCGTGTTCTTCAACAACTTGACCAGCCCGGACGGCACGGTCGAGCACACCGGCGACAACCTCACCGGCGAGGGCGAGGGCGACGACGAGGCGATCAAGGTGAACCTCGCGGCGATGTCCCCGGACGTCGCCAAGATCGTCTTCCCGGTGAGCATCTACGACGCCGACAACCGGTCGCAGAACTTCGGCCAGGTCTGGCCGGTATCGCGCGCGACTTCGGCGTCAGCGTCTGACACCGTCGCACCCCCAGAAGGGTGGCGGCGGGGATCGGTGACCCGGGGAGCCGGCGGCCGGGCAGACCGTGATTCGTTGGGCGGATGTCGATGCGCGCCCATCTCGCGGGTCCCGACGCCGGCGCACTGACGGCGTTGCTCGACCACCGGCCCGACCTCCTGGTCGAACCCGTGCCCCGTGATGTCGGGGAGCTGGCCCAGCGGTTGAACGGCGCCGACTCACTGGGTCGCGCTCTGCGCGAGATGAGCAGCGACGAGGTGGTCACCGCCCGGGTGATCGCGTTGCTCGGGACGGCTTCGCTCGCGACGCTCGCCCGGGTCGCGACCAGCGGTCTCGGTTCCGATCCGGCCGGGTTGCGGAAGGCGGAACTGGTCGGCTGCCTCGACGAGGTGGTCGGCGATGCCGCGGTGGTCTCCCGGGCCGTCGCGGGTCGGCCGGCACCGGCGTGGTGCCATCTCGAGGTGCTGTGGCAGGCGGGCGGGCACCACTACCTGGGCGGCAGCGGACGCAGGGCGTGTGATCCCACCACGGTGCTGGTGCTGGTGCTGGTGCTGGGCAACAAGGACGGCAACCGCAGCAGCCGCGACGTCGCGAGCTGTACGGGCGGTGGCTGACCTGGTGGTGTTACCTGCGCTCGGACGAGCGGGAGTGGAACTCACCCGTCCAGTGCTCGGCCGGCACGCGAACCCGCGTCGATACCTGCTGGTTGGCGCGCTGCCGGCGGAGAACCTCCAGCCAGGGGCCCTTGCGCGTCAAACGCGGGGATCTGCCGGCGGCCGAGCGGCCGATGCAGACACCGCGGGTCGGCGCGAGACGGCAAGGGCCGCCGAGGTGCGACGACGAACCAGTGCACCGGGTCTCGGGTTCCGCGGCGAGCCAGGGCGACCTGGGTGGGCGTCCACCGGTCAGAACGGGGGCTCGTCCGTCGAGGCGGGCGCGGGTGGGGGTGCACGGCGCCGTGCGGCGTTCGGAAATGCGGGCGGGCGGAGGATCGGGCCTTCGTCGTAGCGGCCGCCGTCAGACCCTTCCGGTTCCTCCGGTTCGGCTGCGGCTGCGGCTTCGGCGAGTGCAGGGGAGGGCATCCGCGGGTGGAGGAACTCCCCGCGGGAGCGGTACTCGCCGCCGAGCGGGCTACGCCAGACGAATGTGCCGGGTTCGGGTTGTTCGACGAGCCACCCGGCCCCGTGCTTGACGTCGTGGTCGTGCGCGCAGGTGGGGCCGAGGTTCACGCGCACCGTCGTACCGCCCCGGCCGTGATCATGGGTGTGGTCCTGGTCCGACGCATGGGCGCGCCGCCGACAGCACGGGTGGGTGCAGGTGCGGTCGCGAATCTCGGTGTGGCGGCGCAGCGCGGCTGCGGGCAACCGGTCACCGGGACGCGCGTCGAGGTCGCGCAGGTGCTCGTGGCGGCGAGCGCACTGGCGGGCGATGTCGGCGATGACTCCGGCCCACTCCTCGCCCGGCTCCACCTCGCCATCGACCATCTCGCGCAGGAGTGTTGCCGGGACATGCAGCTCGACGATGCCGCCGGGCGGACCGCCGGCCTGGCGTACCGATAGGGGACGGCGGCGGGTGACGCCCTCGGTGATCAGGTGGCCCTCGGTGTCGGTGACGGCGAAGCGCCACTGCGCTCGGCGCTGTAGCGCGACCCGGGCTCGGGCCGCCGGCGCGACGAGGAGGCCCAGGCCGGGGATCTCGGCGGGTTGGTCATCGCGGCCGAGCAGGGTGGACAGGGCCACGCGAATCTCAATTCCGCGCCGGTCGTCGTGAGGGACGAGGGATCCGGTGGTGCCGGACTTGTCGCCGCCCTCGGATTCGCCGCCCTCGGATTCGCCGCCCTCGGATTCGCCGCCCTCGGATTCGCCGCAGTCGCTGTCGCCGGAGTCTTCACCGCCGTTGGGGGAGTCGCTGTCGCCGGTGTCCTCGCCGGTGTCCTCGCCGGAGCCGCCGGAGCCGCCGGAGCCGCCGGAGCCGCCGGAGCCGCCGGAGCCGCCGGAGCCGCCGAGCCCGTCGCCATCAGCGGGCCCCTCGGTGGGCGCGGCACCAGCGGTTGGCCGGCCGGACCCGGCGGTTGGGTGCTGGGCGGTTGGGTGCTGGGCGGTTGGGTGCTGGGCGGTTGGGTGCTGGGCGGTTGGGTGCTGGGCGGTTGGGTGCTGGGCGGTTGGGTGCTCGGCGAGCAGCGTGGCGATGACCTGTTCGCTGGTCATGTGGTGGAAGCGGCCGTCGAGAAGGCCGAGGAACAGGTCGCAGCGGATCTGCCCGATCCGGCCCGGGTGTCCGGCACGCCTGGCGGCGCCGGCCAGGTCCTCGATGCGCGCGCACGCGGCCTCCGCCTCGTCGGCCGGGAGCCCGTTGGCGCTGAGGGTGATGGTGCCGTCCGCGGACGGGTAGGCACTGACGTTGCGTTCACGGATGCCCTTGCGGTACCACCGGGCCGCGGCATCGGGGTCGGCCGCGATGACCATGCGACACAGCAGGGCTGCGAGCTGCCCGGTGGTCAGCTTCGGCGCCCGGGGGACGGTGACCCGGCAGATCATGGAGACGACCTCGCTCGACAGACCGGTGAGATAGCGGTCGAACATCCGCACCCGCTGCCGGTCGAGCTCGCCGGCCCACCACGCGGCGAACACCTGGGGCATGGAGTGCACGACGGTCTCGGCCAGTTCGTGCTCGCACTCGGCGGCATTGCGCGTCCAGCGGAGGGCGGCGCGGGTCTCCTCGGCGGCGTACCGCTCCGGCTCGGGAAGCCGGATCACAGCACCGGGCTCGGGGTAGCCCTCGCACCGGCCGATCTCTGCCACCGTGGCGATCATGCGCGCCTGTTCGTGGCAGAGCTGCCGGTACTGCGCGTTCAGCACCTCGAGCATCCGGTCGTTGGCCACCCGGGCCAGCTCGACCGAGCCAAGCGCGGCGGCGAGCGCGGGACCGGGCGGCATCGCCGCCAGGCCCTCGGGTACCGCCGCCGCGTCCATGGATCGAACATACCTTCGACCCCCGACAGTTTCGTGTGCCGATCCGACCGGACCGGTCGAACGCTCTTCTGTCGTCCGGCGGGGAGTCGTTGCTGTTGTCCGGAGTCGCCCGCCCTGGGTGTCACACCGCCTCCCGGTTCTGCGAGGACAACGGGCTGATCGAGTGGCGACACCCTCACCGCCCGGCCGGTGGACCGTCAGGTCGCTGCCACCGTCCTGGCTGCCACCGTCCTGGCTGCCACCGTCCTGGCCGAGCGGACGGGACTCGTCGTGGGCGGCCGATACCCCGACCTCGCCTCAGCTCGCCATGTGCTCCAGGAACTCCTGCGTCTGCGGGTCCGTGGAGAACATCGCCGTCGCCTTCATCCCGCGGGTGAGCGCCACCTTGTAGGTATCGCGCACCAGCGCGGGGAACTCCCGTTCGGAGGCCTTCTTCACCTGGGAGTCGAACGACCGGTCCCGGCGTAATGGCGCTTCCTTCAACGATCAGGTTGTCGGCACGGGAGTGTGCATGACGATCGTGTGAGCGACTGCGCGGACGGGGCGGGTGTTGCCCGACGTTCGGCATGCGCATCTTGACGTCGTTCCTGGTGGGCGCGTAGGAGCATGAAGAACCCCGCCGGGCTGGGTGCCGGGCGGGGTTTGGTGTTCATGCTGACCCTGCTGGCCAGTTCGGCTTAGTGATGGTGGCGTGTTGTCGGCGCCCGGGCTGCTCGTTGATTCATGATCGTTCCGCGGTCGATCTTCGCTGTCCCCGGCCGTGGGATGGTGCATGCTGATGTCGGTGCAGCCGCAGTCGTGGCCGGAACCGATCCCGGAGATCGTGGCGGTGGTGCGGGCGACGTATCGGCGGCGGAAGGCGCCGTTGCCGGTGACGGTGCGGGATCGGCTGGGGAAGTTGTTCCCGGACGCGGAGTTCGCCGGCGGCGTTCGGGGTGCGGGGCCGGCCGGGGTGGTCACCGGGCCGGTCGGCGCTGGTCACGGTGTTGCAGATGGTGGAGAACCTGACTGATCGCCAGGCCGCGGAGGCGGTTGGGGACAAGATCTCGTGGAAGTACGCGCTCGGGCTGGGGCTCGATGGTGGGGGGTTCGACTCCTGGGTGCTCTCGGAGTTCCGGACCCGGGTCGTGGAGCACGGCCTGGAACAGCGGGTGCTGGACCTGCTGCTGGGGGCGTTGGCGGGCGAGGGCCTGCGGCCAACGTGGGGACGGCCGCGTACCCGTTCCTGACGATCGCGAACGCCAACCTGCTGCTGGCCCACGGCAGCGCGGAACAGGTCGAGCAGTACGTGACGCCGATGGTGGAGGGGCGCTTCTTCGGCACGATGTGTCTGTCCGAACCGCAGGCGGGCTCGTCGCTGGCCGACATCACCACGCGCGCCGAACCCCGCGACGACGGGACGTTCCGGCTGTTCGGCAACAAGATGTGGATCTCGGGCGGCGACCACGAGCTGAGCGAGAACATCGTCCACCTCGTGCTGGCGAAGATCACCGGCGGACCGTCGGGGGTCAGGGGCATCTCGCTGTTCGTCGTGCCGAAGATCCTGGTGGGGTCCGGCGAGCGCAACGACGTCGTCCTCGCCGGCGTCGACCACAAGATGGGCTACCGAGGCACCGTCAACACGCTGCTCAACTTCGGTGAGGGGAAGTACACGCCGGAAGGGGCGCCCGGTGCCGTCGGGTACCTGGTGGGGGAGCCGCACCGCGGGCTCGCCCAGATGTTCCACATGATGAACGGGGCACGCGTCGGTGTCGGCGGGGGAGCGGCGGCGCTGGGAGTCACCGGCTACCTGCACGCGCTCGAGTACGCCCGCACCCGAACCCAGGGCCGCCCGGCCACGGCCGAGGGCGGCCCGCCCGTGCCGATCGTCGAGCACCCGGACGTCGCGCGGATGCTGCTCGCCCAGAAGTCCTACGCCGAGGGTGCCGTGGCGTTGGTCCTCTACTGCGCCCGCGTGCTCGACGAGGAACGCACCGCGCCCACGCCCGACGAGCGCGCGCGGGCACACCTGCTGCTCGACACGCTCACGCCGATCGCCAAGAGCCGGCCGTCGCAGTGGTGCCTCGTCGCCAACGACCTGGCGATCCAGGTGCACGGCGGCTACGGCTACACCCGTGAGTACGCCGTCGAGCAGTTCTACCGCGACAACCGGCTCAACCCGATCCACCAGGGCACCCACGGCATCCAGGGTCTCGACCTGCTCGGCCGCAAGGTGGTGACCGACGGCGGATCCGGGCTCACAGTGTTGCTGGTGGCGATCACGGCAACGGTGGAGGGGGCCCGGGCAGCGGGTCTCACGGAGGAGGCCGACGCGCTGGGAGCGGCCTCCGACCGCGTCGGCGACGTCACCCGGACGTTGTGGAGCGCCGAGGACCCGGGGGTGCCCCTCGCCAACTCGTCGACGTACCTGGAGGCCGTCGGGCACGTCGTCGTCGCATGGATGTGGCTGGAGCAGCTCATCGCCGTGCGCGGGCGTGAGGGCGACTTCTACGACGGCAAGCGCGTCGCGGCCCGATATTCTTCCGGCACGAGCTGCCCCGGACCGGCCCACAGTCCACGCTCCTGGAAGGCCTGGACCGCACCACCCTCGACGTCCGTGCCGCCTGGCTGTGATCAGCGGTCCCGCACCGAGCCCGTGGTCACACCGTCGAGGGAGGAGGCGATGCACACCACCTCGCGGTCGCCCCGGTCCCAGCTCACCTCGTCCGGGCCGACGTGGAACAGCCCGATCGTCACGTCGCTGATCGCGTTCGGGGCGTAGGAGTCCAGCTCCGCGTTGCACCTGACCTCGACCTGTCCCCGCAGCCCGGATTCACCGGGGTAGGGCCCCGGCGGCAGGTCGAACACCACGAACACCTCGCCCTCGTGTCCGACCGAACACGGCACCGCCGGCAGCGACGCGACGTCGTCGGAGTCCTGCAGCCCGTTGACGCAGTCACCGACCTGCAAGGAGGTGACCGACACCGTGCCCTCGGAGATGATGGACCCGCCGTCGTCGCGCTTGGCGGAGGTGGCGAGAGCGACGATCACCACGGTGGCGATCAGCACCAGCCATAGGCCCGTCAGCGCCACCCCGGCGATGGCGAGGCCGCGTCCCGCCTGGCCCGTCCGCCGGATCTGGCTCAGCGCGATGAACCCGAAGATCCCACTGAGCAGGATCCAGCCGAAGATGCCGAGGGCCAGGGAGGCGATGGCGAGACCATTGGTGGTTCGCGGGGGCGGCGGGCCGTAGGGCTGCAGGTACTGCGGGTATTGCGGCGAGGGGTATTGCGGCGAGGGGTACTGAGCCGAGGGGTACTGAGCCGAGGAGTACTGGAGCTGAGGGACGAAGCCGGGTGGGGGATGGCCCGACCCGGGCGTGCCGCCCTGCGACGGGTAGGGGCTCGGGGGGTTGGACCACCCGGTCCTGCGGGCGGCTGGTACCCCGGTCCGCCGGGTGGTGGCACGCTCATGGTGAGAACCTAACTGCCGACGTATGGCCCGCGTACACGGCCGACCGCGATCACCCTCAGTAGGAATCGTCGGAGACGGCGCGGGTGGCGGGCCAGGCGTGCCGCGAGATCGGTCGCCTCGGTGCTGGTCAGCGACACGGTGCGATGACGGAGCTGGGGTCCCCGCCCTCCCGCACGTCGGCGGCGAAGTCACGCACTGTACAACCGCCGGGCGGTCCACGCCGCATCGAGGCGGAGGACGCCGTCCAGGCCGGCGGTCACGATCTCGTGACGGCGGTCCCGGACCTCGCGCCGCGGCTCAGCGCGGGTCGACGGCCACGACCAGCGGCAGCGCCCGCAGGTGCTCGGCGAACGCGTCGGACTCACCGCTGGTGAGCGACACGGTGCAGGTGACGGAGCTGTGGCCCACGCCCTCGCGGACGTCCGCGGCGAAGTCACGGACGGCGTACCCGAGGGTGGCCAACGCCGCACCGATGTGCAGCACGCCCGCCATCCCGCCGGTCGTGACGATCTCGTGGCGGCGGTGCTGGCGTGGGGCGTAGGTCCGGCGGGGCGAATGGTCGAGAACGGTCACGACGGGCTCCAGGGTTCCACGGGGTGGGTGACCCGAGCCAGGCCTCGGTGACGAGGAGGAGCGGCGCGCCGGCGGCCTGGCTCAGCCGACGCGCGGCCGTACGGCCACGTCGGGAGCGAAGGCGGTGCGCATGGGAGGACGGTAGCAACACCGATCACATCCGGCCAGTCCCGGGCGGCGGACCCGGCCGCGAACGGGAAGGTTGGGCGTCGATGCCCCATCAGATGATCAGGAGGACCGTATGACCACCATCGCCGTCACCGGCAGCAGCGGCAAGCTCGGCCGCCACGTGGTGGCCCACCTGGCGGAGCACGGCTACCGGGTCGTCGCGCTCGACCGGGTCGTCGACCCCGGCTCGCGGGCCGCGGTCGCCGTGCGCGTGGACCTGACCGACCACGGCCAGGTGCTCGAGGCCCTCATCGGGGTCGACGACCGCCACGACGGCGTGGACGCGGTGGTGCATCTCGCCGCGATCCCGGCGCCCGGGCTCGCCACGAACGCGGCCACGTTCGCCGACAACGTCACCGTCACCTACAACGTGTTCGCCGCGGCCCGCACCGCCGGCGTCCGCAACGTCGTATGGGCCTCCAGCGAGACGGTGCTGGGCCTGCCGTTCGACACGCCGCCGCCCTACATCCCGGTGGACGAGGAGTACGCGGTGCGCCCGGAGAGCACCTACTCCCTGGTGAAGAGCCTGGAGGAGGAGATGGCGCGGCACTTCTGCCGCTGGGTGCCCGACCTCAAGATGATCGGCCTGCGTTTCTCCAACGTGATGGACGTCGAGGACTACGAGGGGTTCCCCGCGTTCGACGCCGACGCGGGGACGCGGCGATGGAACCTGTGGGCCTACATCGACGGGCGCGACGGTGCGGAGGCCGTGCGACTCGCACTGGAGCACGAGGCAACCGGCGTCGACGTGTTCGTCATCGCGAACGCCGACTCGGTCATGTCCCGGCGGAGCGCCGACCTGGCCGCGGAGGTCTACCCGGGCGTACCTGTCACCCGTGAGCTCGGCCGGCACGAGACGATGTTGTCGATCGACAAGGCCCGTCGGGTCCTGGGCTACGCGCCGCGCCACAGCTGGCGCGATCACGTGGAGCTACCCGTCGCCGACTGAGGCCTTGCGGGTTCGGCTCACATGCGGGGCGCGGCCCACGCGAAGTGCCCCCGCCCGGAGGTCCGGGCGGGGGCGCGTGCGAGGTCGTGCGTCAGTCGGTGACGTCCTTGGGTCGCCCCGCGTCGGGCCGTCCGGCGAGCACTTCGCGCTCCTGGACGCGGGACTCGCGCCGCCCGTCACCGTCGTGGCCGCCGCGCGCGGCCGCCTCGGCCGCGGCCTCCTCCGACTTCGCCTGTTCCAGCGCTCGGGTCTCCTCGACCGGGTCGGGCTTGAGCAGGGACCCCTTCACCGGGGCGCCACCCATGCCGAGCTGGTTCATCCGCTTGGGCACCGGGGCGCCCTGGTAGGCGAGCGGGATCGGGTGGCCGTGGGCGTCCACCCCGGCGAGCGGCTGGTGCACCTCGACGAACTCGCCGTGCGGGAGCCGTTTGATGATGCCGGTCTCGATCCCGTGTTCCAGGACGGCGCGGTCGGCCTTCTGCAGCCCGATGCAGATCCGGTACGTCGCCCAGTACGTGATCGGTGGCAGGACCAACAGCCCGATGCGACCCATCCACGTCGTGGCGTTGAGCGAGACGTTGAAGAAGAAGGCGAACCAGTCGTTGGCCGAGCTGATCAGCAACACCATGTAGAACATGATCGCCATGGCACCCAGCGACGTGCGGACGGGCACGTCGCGCGGGCGCTGCAGCAGGTTGTGCAGCGCGTTGTCCTTGGTGAAGCGCTTCTCGATCCACGGGTAGGCGCCGGCCAGCACGAAGATCACCGGTAGGAATGCGGCGGTCGCCCAGAAGGCACCCGGCACCCGGTAGTTCCCGATCACGATCTCCCACGCCGGGAAGAGTCGGGCGAAGCCGTCCGACCAGCCCATGTAGAAGTCCGGCTGCGACCCCGCCGAGATGTGTGCCGGGTTGTAGGGCCCGAGGTTCCAGATCGGGTTGATCTGGAAGAGACCACCCATCAGGCCCAACACGCCGATGGTGATGGCGAAGAAGGCCCCACCCTTGGCGGCGAATGCGGGCAGGATCCGGACGCCGACCACGTTCTTCTCGGTGCGGCCGGCCCCGGGGAACTGGGTGTGCTTCTGGTACCACACCAGCCCGACGTGCACGGCGATCAGCGCCAGCAGCACGCCCGGCAGGAGCAGTACGTGGACGATGTAGAGCCGCGGGATGATCTCGGTGCCCGGGAACTCGCCACCGAACAGGGCCCAGTGCGTCCAGGAGCCGATCACCGGTACCGACAGCGTGATGCCCGACGCGATCCGCAGCCCGGTACCCGAGAGCAGGTCATCGGGCAGGGAGTAGCCGGTGAAGCCTTCGAACGTGCCGATGAAGATCAGCAGCACACCGATGACCCAGTTGGCCTCACGAGGCTTGCGGAACGCACCGGTGAAGTAGGTGCGGAACATGTGGGCCACCATCGCGGCGATGAACAGCAGCGCCGCCCAGTGGTGCATCTGGCGGACGAACAGCCCGCCGCGCACCTCGAACGAGATGTCCAGGGCGCTCGCATACGCCTGGCTCATCTCCAGGCCGCGCAGGTTGGTGAAGGCGCCGTCGTAGGTGACCTCGGTCATCGACGGGTCGAAGAACAGGCCCAGGTAGGTGCCGGTCACCAGCAGGATGATGAAGCTGTAGAGCGCGACCTCACCGAGCATGAACGACCAGTGCGTCGGGAAGACCTTGTTGAACTGCTTGCGCATCCCCGTGGCGGGGTGATATCGCTGGTCGGCCTCGTCGAGGGCGACGCCGACCTTGCTGGCCAGCCCACCCCCCGAGGTCGTGGGTGTAGTGATCGAGCTCATGATCCCAACTCCCAGAACGACGGGCCGACGGCTTCGACGTAGTCGCCGGTGGCGACGAAGTATCCCTCGTCGTTGACTGTAATCGGAAGTTGTGGCAATGGCCTGGCGGCCGGACCGAAGACCGGTTTGGCGTACTCGGTCGCGATGAACTGCGACTGGTGGCACGGGCACAGGATGCGCTGGGTCTGCGACTCATAGAGCGAGGCCGGGCAGCCCAGGTGGGTGCACAACTTCGAGAAGGCGTAGAAGTCGCCGAAGTGGAAGCCGTCCTGGCCGTCGCGGTGGACCACCTCGGTGCCGGGCCGCAGCCGGATCAGCATCGCGGAGGAGTCGGCGCGGCGCAGTCCGTGGAAGAGGGCCTCCTCGTCGCCGCGCTCGGACTCCCGGAACGGGAACACGGTCTCCATCGAGCCCGCGTCCTGGTCCTCCGGGCGGACGAGCGAGATCTCGTCGGGGATGCCGGTGTCGCGGCGCAGGTAGACGGTCTCGCCGCCGACGGGTCGCCACCCCGTGGTCCACAGCGCGGCGTCGTCACCGCCCTTCCACGGGTCGCGCACCAGCGGGGCGATGGCGGCGATGCCCAGCCCCAGCCCGAACACCCCGGCGGCCACGCCCGCGGAGCGGACGATCAGCGGGCGCCGGCCGATCGTGGTGTCCTGGCCAGCCTGTGCCAGCTGCGCGACGACCGTCCTGCGCGAGATCTCGTCGGACGCGCCGTCGTGGCGCTGCTGCACCGAGACCTCGTCGGGGAAGAACTTCTTGACGTACGCGACCACGCCGATGCCCAACGCGAGCACCGAGAGACCGAACGTCAGCCCGACGACCGGGGTGTAGAGCGTGTACACCTCGTACCCGGCCTCACCCGGCGCCCGGTAGTCGAAGGGCCAGAAGACGAACGCCCCGAGGAACGCGAGCCCGGCGATCGCCGAGACGGCGAACCACAGGGCCACCGAGCGCTCGGCGCGCCTCTCGGCGCGCGTGCCCGGGATCGGGAACTTCCGCTGGTTGTGAATGACCTCGACGTCGTCGAGCTCGGAGGCCAGGCGCGCGAGCTGCTCCCGGCTCATGTTCTCGAGCTCGTCCGGCGTGGGTGTGCGCGACCCACCGGACGGGCCGCGCTCGGAGATGGTCATGACTTGGCCCCCAGCCACAGTGCGAACCCGATCAGTCCGGCGAGGCCCACGATGAACGCGACCAACCCCTCGGACACCGGACCGATACCGCCCAGCGCGTTGCCGCCGGGGTTGTTGTTGCTTCCGCTCACCGACTTGACGTACGCGATGATGTCCTGTTTCTCCTCCGGCGAGAGCTGCCTGTCGGAGAACTTCGGCATGTTCTGGGGGCCCGAGAGCATCGCGGTGTAGATCACGGTCTCGGTGGCCGGGTCCAGAGTCGGCGCGTACTTGCCCGAGGACAGCGCTCCGCCGCGACCGGTGAAGTTGTGGCAGGACACGCAGTTGAGGCGGAACAGCTCACCGCCGCGGGCGAGGTTCTCACCGCGGAGCGCCTCGCCGGAGGCGTCCGGACGGACGGGCCCGCCACCGTTGGCGGTGATGAACGCGCCGAGGGCGTCGAGGTTGGCGGCGCCCTCCTCGGTGTCCGGGTCGAACTTGGCCAGCGGGGGCTTGCGCGCGCCCTGCGCCTCCTGGCGGGCCAGCGGCATCCGGCCCGTGGACACCTGGAAGTACGACGCGGCGTCACCGACACCGATGAGGCTCGGCCCGCGGTCCTGCACGCCCTGCAGGTTGACGCCGTGGCAGGTGATGCACTGGTTGTTGTAGAGCTGCTCGCCCTGGGCGATCAACGCCGTGTCACCGGCCGCGGCGGTGGCGACCTGCGGCTGTGGTGCGAATGCGGTGTACAGACCGCCGGCGGACAGCAGCCCGATACCCAGGGCGACGGCGCCCGCCACCTTGCGACGGAACCGGGTGCGGGGCCCGCGGGAGGGGGGTGTGGTGGTCATAGTCTGCGTCTTCCAGCCCTTGCGGTCGGCGGCATGTCAGCGGTCTCCGGCGTCAGCGGATGAAGTAGATGACGGCGAACAGGCCCACCCACACGACGTCGACGAAGTGCCAGTAGTACGACACGACGATGGCCGCGGTGGCCTGCTGCGGGGTGAACTTGGCCAGCTTCGTGCGGATCAACAGATATACGAACGCGACCAGGCCCCCGATGACGTGCAGGGCGTGGAAGCCCGTCGCCAGGTAGAAGACAGTGCCGTAGGCGCTGGACGACAGCGTGGTGTCGTACTCGGTGACGAGCGTGTAGTACTCGAAGGCCTGCCCGAGCATGAAGAGCGTGCCCATCGCGAGGGTCAGCAGGTACCACCGGCGCAGCCCGAACACGTCGCCGCGCTCGGCGGCGAACACGCCGAACTGGCAGGTGAACGACGACGCGACCAGGACGATCGTCACGGCGAGCGCATAGGGCACGTTGAGCTCTGTCGGGGGCGTCGGCCACTCCACACCGGGCGGGTTCTGCGCCCGCGCCGTGAAGTAGATCGCGAACAGCCCGGCGAAGAACATCAGCTCGCTGGACAGCCAGACGATGGTGCCGACGCTGACGAGGTTCGGGCGGTTCAGCGAGTGGATGCGCGCGCTGATCGCGGGGGCCGCTGTCGTCACAAATGCCATTATGACCCCCGGGTATCTTCTACAGCCTGTCGGGATGCCCGGACGTCCGTCACCATCGCAACCGCGAACGGCCGGGCGGCGCGGGAGTGTCCACGGCTCGCACTACAGTGCCCGCCGTGACCAGCCCCGTCGGGAACGAGACGCTCACCGTCCTCGTCTTCAGCCACCGCCCGGAGGTCCGCGAGGCGATCACGATGGCGGTGGGCCGCAGGCCGGCACCCGATCTCGGCCGCGTGCGGTTCCTGGAGGCGGGCGGGATCGCCGAGGTACTGGCCGCGGCCGACGCCGGTGGCGTCGACCTCGCGATCCTCGACGGCGAGGCACAGCCGACCGGCGGCATGGGCCTGTCCCGGCAGCTCAAGAACGAGATCGACGACTGCCCGCCGATCGTCGTCACCGTGCGCAGGCGCGATGACCGGTGGCTCGCCACGTGGTCGCAGGCCGACGCCGTGCTCGTCCACCCGCTCGACCCGCTCACCGCGGCCGAGACGGTGGCCGACGTGCTGCGCCGGTCGCGGGCGGGCGAGCTCCCCGCTGTCCGGGGCTGATCCGGGTGACAGATCCCGGCGGGCCGGCTCCCGCATCGCCGTCCGGGTCGGGTGGTGTCGGCGCCGTCGCCCCGACCTGGCCCGGCCTGCTCACCCGGTTGATCCGCGGTGAGCACCTCGGGGCCGCCGACACCGCGTGGGTGATGGAACGGGTGCTGCGGGCGGAGGCCACGCCCGCCCAGCTGGCCGGCTTCCTGGTGGCCCTGCGTGCGAAGGGCGAGACGGCCTCGGAGATCGCCGGGCTCGCCGACGCGATGCTGGACCACGCCCGCCGGGTGAGCGTGCCCGGGCCCGCGGTCGACGTGGTCGGCACCGGAGGAGACCAGGCTCATACCGTCAACATCTCCACGATGGCGGCCGTCGTCGTCGCCGCGGCGGGGGTGCCGGTCGTCAAGCACGGGAACCGGGCGGCATCGTCGGCCAGCGGGGCCGCCGATGTGCTCGAGGCGCTGGGCGTGGCCCTGGACCTGCCGCCCGATGCCGTGGCGAGGTGCGTGGCGCAGGTCGGGATCGGCTTCTGCTTCGCGCCGGTGTTCCACCCGGCGTTCCGACACGCATCCGGTCCGCGCCGCGAGCTCGGTGTCCCGACGGCGATGAACGTGCTGGGGCCGCTGACCAACCCGGCACAACCCCCGGCCGCGCTGGTCGGGTGCGCCGACGCGCGCCTCGCACCGGTGATCGCCGAGGTGTTCGCGGGCCGGGGCATGTCAGTGCTGGTCGTACGCGGTGACGACGGCCTGGACGAGCTGACCACGACCACCACCAGCACGGTCTGGGTGGTGGACGGCGGTGCGGTCCGCGTCGAGACCCTCGACCCGAGCGAGTTCGGCCTGGGGTCGGCGACGCGGGACGACCTGCGAGGTGGCGATCCGGCCGCGAACGCCGAGGTCTTCCGCGCGCTGGTCGACGGGAGACGCGGCCCGGTGCGCGACGCCGTGCTGCTCAACGCCGCCGGCGCGCTCGTGGCGTTCGACGGCCCGCCCGCCCGTGTGGCCGACGCCTTCCCCGGTGCGCTGGAACGGGTGGCCGCGGCCGTCGACTCCGGTGCGGCGGCGGCCCTCCTCGCCCGTTGGGCCGAGGTGTCCACCGCACTGCGGTGAAACCCCTCCTGCGCGGTGGCCGAGCGTTTCCCGGTGGAGGCGGCCGATCGGTGGAGGCGGCCGATCGGTGGAGGCGGCCGATCGGTGGAGGCGCTAGTCGAGACCCACCGAGAACGTCTCCTCGGTGTCGGCGCGGGAGTAGCTCGGAACGCGATGTGGGTATCGGTGCGCAGCACCCCGTCGATCTTGCTGAGGCCGCCGGCGATGACGTCGGCGAGCTGCTCGTGCTCGGCCACCTTGACGACCGCGACGAGGTCGACGTCGCCCGCGCACGAGTAGACCTCGCTCACGCCGTCGAGGTCCGCGATGGTCTGCGCCGTCTCCGGGATGCGGTCGGCGGCGGTGTGCACCAGGACGATCGCGGTGATCACGACGACTCCCTCGTCTCGAACGGTTCGGCGGCCGCAGGTTAGTCCACGTCCGCCGTCGGTCTGTCTCCGCCGCTAGTCCGTTTCCGCCGCTAGTCCGTTTCTGCCGCGACGGGGCGCGCACGCGCGGCCCAGGACATCCAGGCACCCGCTCCGCGGGCCGGTTCGGTCCACGGGGGCTCGGCGTGGACGAGCCGCGTGCCACCGGTGGCCAGCCAGCGGTGCAGCAGGTGCACCTCCTCGGCGGGCGCGCCGCGCAACGGACCGTCCTGTGGCAGGACGGTCTGTGCCCCCAGACGCAGCGCGTCGATGACCGGCATCGGGGCCACCCCCCGCCGGGCGAGGCCGGCCGCGGCGAGGCGACCGAACCGGATCACGCACACCTCCCACCCGCCGCGGCCGTCCGGACGGGCGCCGACCAGTTCGGGCAGCGCCGCCAGGGCGGACAGGCGTTGGGAGCGTTCCAGATTGAGGATCAGCCCGGCCAGCCGGTCGCGCCGGCGTGCCGCGACCTCGAAGCGCTGGTGCGCGGCGAGTCCGTCGATCTCGAGGGCCAGGCGCCGCAGCGGGGCGTCGTCGACTCCCGCCACCAGCCCGGCCAGCGCGTCGACGGCCGGGGCGTACTCGGCCGGGGTCTGGAACCCGGCGCAGGGCGCACGGCAGCGCTTCAGCTCGTGCAGCGCGCAGGGTGTCGCCGTGGCGCCGCGGGCCGGGATGCGCTGCGTGCACGGCCGCAACGGAACGACGTCCAGCATCGTCTCCACCGCACTCACCGCCGCCTGCCGCGAGCGGAACGGCCCGAGCGCGCCCTCTCGGGGCGTGGCGACCACCGACAGGCGGGGAAACGCCTCCGCCGTGGGCGTGATCCACCAGCCGCGGTGCGGGCTCCGGGAACGCCGGTTGTAGCGCGGCTGGTGTGCCGCGATGAGCCGCAGCTCCCGCACCGACGCCTCCAGCGCGTGGGCGCAGACGACGACGTCGACGCGCTCGGCCAGTGACACCATGTCGCGCACCCGCCTGCGCCGTTCCCCGGCGGTGAAGTAGCTGCGCACCCGCCGCCGCAGGTCGCCGCTCGTGCCGACGTAGAGCACCTCCTCGCGCGGCCCGCGGAAGAGGTACACGCCGGGGGAGGACGGCACGCCCTCGGCGAGCACCCGCTTCTGCCGCTGTCCCTGGGTGGGCCGGTGCGGTGCCGACTCCCGGGCCAGTGCGAGGAGCTCCTCGAGGCTCTGGACACCCAGGTTGCCCACGCGTTCCAGCAGCCCGTGCAGCACCTCCACCGTGGCCCGTGCGTCGGAGAGCGCCCGGTGGTTCGGCTGGGTGGCCGTGCCGAACAACCGGGCGAGCGCCCCGAGGCGCACGCTCGGCGCCTCGTCCCGGGTGAGCACCGCGCGGGCGAGGCGAGCGGTGCACAGGACGGGTGGCCGCGGCCAGGGATGGCCGTGGCGCTCGCACGCCGCGCGCAGGAAACCCGTGTCGAACGGGGCGTTGTGGGCGACGAGGACGGTGCCGGCGAGGAACCGCAGCAGGGTGGGGAGGACGACCTCCACCCGCGGGGCGTCGGCGATCATGGCCGTGGTGATGCCGGTGAGCGCCACGATGTGGGGTGGCACGCCCGTGCCCGGGTCGACGAGGGTCCCGAGCTCGGCGAGCTGCTCGCCCCCGCGGACCTTGACCGCGCCGATCTCGGTGATGGCGTCCGCGTTCGCCGAGCCACCGGTGGTCTCCAGGTCGAGCACGACGAACGTGACCTCGCGCAGCGGCGTGCCGAGCTCGTCGAAGGACAGCTGGCCGCGATCCGCAGCAGGGCGGTCCGCAGCAGGGCGATCCGCAGCAGGGCGATCCGCAGCAGGGCGATCCGCAGCAGGGCGGTCGGGAACCGGGGGAGCGGACACAGCCGCGGACGTTATCGGCGGCCACCGACAGAATCGGGGCCGCGGACGTTATCGGCGGCCACCGACAGAATCGGGGCGGACGCGCGGCGGTGGGCTCGTGCGCCGCGAGATCTCGATCCGGGTCGCCCCCACCGCGTCGACGGTGACCTCGGCGCGACGCGGATAACCTGATGGGATGTCCGCAACGCCTGCCGGGTCGCCCCCGGACCCCCAGGGGGTGCCACCCACCGCCGCGTGCGCGGAGGGACCGGTGCAGGTGGACGGCAGCCCGTTCGACGCGCCCTTCGCCGGGTGGGGTCGGCTGCCCGACGCCGTACGTGCCCGGCTCGCCGAGGTCGCGGCCACCGCCGTCGGTGGGTTGCCGGTGGCGGACCTGCCGGTGCAGCTGCGCAGGCTGGCGCGGTTCACCCCGGCGAAGCGCGCGAAGCTCGGCGCCGCGGCGCTCACGGCCGAGCTCGCCGCGTCGCTCGCGTTCCGGGCCGCCGTCGTCGCGTGGTGGCACGAGCACCGACCCGGTGAGCTGACCGCCGCCGCGGACGACCCGCTCACCGCCGCGGCCTCGTCGGTCCTTCTCGGCGACGCCGGGGCGCCCGGGGCCGTCGCCGAGGCGGCCCGCCGGGGCGCCGCGGCGGAGCTCAGGGCCGAGCGCGACGCGGCGCTGTCGCGCGTGGACAAGCTGACTGTCGAGCTCGAGCGGTTGCGGGGCGAGCTCGGGGAGGCCCGGGAACGGGCACGGTCGGCCGGCGAACATCGGGAGGCGGAGTACCAGCAGCTGAGGCGGCGGGTGTCGGAGCAGGGTGCGCGGCTGCGGGCGGCGGTCGACGCCCGTGCGGCGGCGGAAGGCGCGGCCGACGAGCCGCTCCGGGTCGCCGAGGCCGCGCTCGTCGCGGCGCGCGCCGAGCGCGACCGGGAGCACGCCCGCGCCGAGTCGGAGCGATACCGGGCGGACCGGGCGGCGGCCGAGGTCGCCGCCTCCCGCCGGGCCACCCGCGAGGCCCGGCAGGCCGACGAGGTGCGGCTCGCGCTGCTCGTCGACACGCTGGGAGGTGCTGTGGCCGGGCTGCGCCGCGAGCTCGATCTCGGCGGTGGCGGGCCGCGTCCGGCCGACCTGGTCGCCGGTGCGCAGTCCGCGCGAACCGGGACGACCCTCGACGGGCTCGCGGCGTTGGACGCGCTGCTCGTCGTGCCCACCGTGCACCTCGTGGTCGACGGCTACAACGTCAGCAAGACCGGCTACCCGGACCTCCCGCTCGCCGACCAGCGCGCCCGGCTGGTCGGCCAGCTCGCCGCGCTCGCGGCGCGGACCGGGGTGGAGATCACCGTCGTGTTCGACGGTGCCGGTGTGGTCACCGCTCCCGTGCGCGGTTCCCGGGGGGTGCGCGTGTTGTTCAGCGACCTCGGTGTGCAGGCCGACGACGTGATCCGTGCCCTGGTCGCTGCCGAGCCCGAGGGCCGTCCGGTGGCGGTGGCCACCTCGGACCGCGCCGTGGTCGAGTCGGTGCGCAGGCGGGGCGCGTACGCCGTGTCCTCGGCCGTGCTGCTGGGGCGGCTCGCCCGGTCGTAGCCGCTGGTCCGTGCCCCTGGTCGGAGTGTGTGCGGCCGAGACTGTCGGTGGGTGGTCGTAGCGTCGGTGGTGTCGGGAAAGCCCACCGTCTCGAGGAGTTCGAGTGATCATCGACTGTGACAGCTGCGAGGTCCGGGGAAACGCCTGTGGCGACTGCGTGATCGGGGTCCTCCTCGGCGTCCCGGCGCCGACCGCACGAGGGTCCGCGACGTCCGATGCACCGTTCGGCGCGCCGGTGGTGCAGCTCGGCGCACCGGAGCGGCACGCGCTCGACGTTCTCGCGGAGCAAGGCCTGGTGCCGCGATTGCGGTTGGTGGCCACCCGGGCGCGCCCAGCGTCCAGCCAGCCGGACCGAACGGATGTGATTCGTGACGCAGGGTGACATCACGCTGTTGTACAACGCGTTCACGTGCCGGCAGTGTCGCTCGCACGGGGCAGGTCGCGAGGGGGGCCGAGTTGAACGCGGGACGGTGCTCTCCGTAGCCTCCGCGAGTCCCTGTGTTGAGTCAGCCATTCGACGTGTGTGGCGACGCAGGGTCACCACGGGCTGATCCGTTCGGCTGAGTCCTCGGCCGCCGGGGGGAAGGCTCGTGGCTGGAGGAAGGAAACCATCCGCGTGGTGTCATCTCCGGCTACGCCGTCCCAGCCCCATCGCAGCGTGCGACGGACGGCGTCGAGCGGATCGATACTGCTGGCTGCAGTGCTCCTCCTGGCCTTGCTGGGTGTCGCCCCCGCCGGAGCCCAGCCGGCTCCTCCCGAGAACACCGCGGACGCCGCTGCCCGCCTCCAGGAGGTGCAGCTGGAGGCCGAGGCCCTGACCGAGCAGTGGCACGCGGCCAAGGACGACCTGGCCGCACGGCAGGGCGAGCTGGACCTGCTCCGCGCGGCCGTCGAGACTACTCGGGCCGCCGTGGACGCAGCGGGGGTCGAGGAGGAGCGCTTCCGCGAGCAGGCCGACGCCGTGGCGCTGTCGACGTTCGAGAGCGGCAACCTGGACCAGTTCAACGCGCTGCTGGCGAGCGGGTCCCCGCAGGACTTCCTGGACCAGATGTCGGCACTCGAGACGCTGTCCGCCGATCACCGCGACGCGCTGGCCGAGCTGCTGGTCGTCGTCGACGCCACGACGCTCGCCCAGGGTGAGGCCGACGCGGCGGCCGCGCGCGCACAGTCGGCTGCCGACGACGCCGCGCGTGCCGAGCAGGAGATCTCCGCCCGCCGGAAGGACGCAGACGTCCGCATCGACGAGGCGGAACGGCTCCTCGACCAGCTCACCCCGCAGGAGCGCCGCAGCCGCCAGGGACCGGAGGAGGACGCGCCGAGCGGTCCGGTCACCGGAACCGGCGTGGGTGTCGAAGCTCTTGAGGCTGCGAGGACCCAGCTCGGCAAGGCCTACGAGTGGGGCGCCGAGGGACCCGACAGGTTCGACTGCTCCGGGCTCACCTCGTGGGCGTTCAAGGAGGCCGGGGTCACCCTCCCGCGGTCGAGCAGCCAGCAGGCCCGCGTCGGCAGAAGCGTGTCCTGGGACGACCTTCAGGCCGGCGATCTCGTCTTCTACTACTCCCCGGTCAGCCACGTCGGCATCTACGCGGGCGAGGGCAAGATGATCGGTGCCCCGCAGACCGGTGATGTCGTCAAGTACCAGACGGTGTCCAGGAAGGCCTTCACCAGCGCCCGGCGCCTGTAGGCGCCCCACGATCTCGTCCGCTCCCCCCGGATCGGGGCGGCGGCCGGCCCGGGACGACCCGCCGGCCGCCGCCCGGTCATCGGCTCGGCCTCGACGGTCGCGCCCGGACGGGAGGTCGGCTCGTCGCGGCGCAGGGCCGCTCGACGACGGTGCGGCGCTCGTCGGGCCGGTGTCCCCTCCGAACGGTTTAGCCTCACCCAGTGCCCCGCACGTTGCTCGTGACGAACGACTTCCCTCCGCGCAAAGGCGGCATCCAGCAGTACCTGGACGCGCTGGCCGGTCGCCTTCCCGCCGGCGAACTCGCCGTCTTCGCCCCGGCCTGGCCGGGTGCGGCCGAGTTCGACGCCGCCCGTCCGTATCCGGTGCATCGCCACCCCACCTCGTTGATGCTTCCCTCGGCCGCTGTGGCGCGGACGGTGGTGCGACTGGCCGGGGAGCACGGCGCGAGCACCGTGTGGTTCGGCGCATCCGCGCCACTGGCCCTGCTCGGTCCGATGCTGCGGCGCCGGGCCGGGATCAGGCGTGTGGTGGCCAGCACGCACGGCCACGAGGTCGGGTGGTCGATGCTGCCGGGTGCGCGCCAGGCTCTCCGTCTCATCGGGCGCGACGCCGACGCCCTGACGGTCGTCTCGCGCTACACGCGGCGCCGGGTCGCTGCCGCGTTCGGTCCCGACGCCGCGCTGGAACACCTCCCACCGGGCGTCGACGCCGCGATGTTCCGCCCCGATCCGGCCGCGCGGGAGGAACTCCGCGGTCGCCTCGGCCTCGGCGGCGCCCCGCTGATCACCTGCGTCTCGCGTCTCGTGGCCCGCAAGGGGCAGGACGCCTTGATCCGGGTGCTGCCGCGGGTGCGGGCCCGGGTCCGTGGCGCCCGGCTGCTGCTGGTCGGTGACGGCCCCGATGCGGGCCGCCTGCGCCGGCTGGCCGCCGACCGCGAGGTGGCCGAACAGGTGGTGTTCACCGGCGCGGTCCCGCCCGGCGAACTACCCGCCCATCACGCCGTCGGCGACGTCTTCTCGTTGCCGTGCCGCACCCGCGGTGGCGGGCTGGACGTCGAGGGGCTCGGCATCGTGGCGCTGGAGGCGGCGGCCAGCGGCCTGCCCGTGGTCGCGGGCGACTCCGGCGGTGCCCCCGAGACCGTGCGCGACGGCGTCACCGGCCACGTGGTCGGCGGTCGCGACCTCGACGCGCTGACCGACGCGCTCGTCGACCTGCTCACCGACCCCGACCGGGCAGCCGCGATGGGCGCTGCCGGTCGCGGCTGGATGCAGGCGTCGTGGAGCTGGCCGAGCCGGTCGCTCCACCTCCGGACCCTCTTCGCCGGAGGGGCCGGAGGCGAGGGCTGTGGTCAGGCGGGTTGGCGTGCTCCCGAGTAGATCGACGCGATGTCGGCCGCGTACGTCTGTGCGACCACGGTGCGCTTGACCTTCAAGGTCGGGGTGATCTCCCCGCCCGCCTCGGTGAAGTCGACCGGCAGGATGCGGAACTCCTTGATCTGCTCGGCCTTGGACACCGCGAGGTTGGCGTCGGCGACGGCAGCGGCGATCTCTGTGCGCAGGTCCGGGTCGTCCACCAGGTCGGCGGCCGTAGAGCCGGCGGGCTTGCCGCTGCGCTCGACCCAGCCCGGCAGGGCCTCGGCGTCGACGGTGACCAGCGCCGCGATGAACGGCTTCGCGTCGCCGACCACGATGCACTGGCTGACCAGCGGGTGGGCCCGCAACCGGTCCTCGAGCACGGCCGGCGCCACGTTCTTGCCCCCGGCCGTGATGATGATCTCCTTCTTCCGTCCGGTGATCGTCAGGAAACCGGCGTCGTCGAGCCCGCCGATGTCCCCGCTGTGGAACCAGCCGTCCGCGATGGCCTCCTTCGTCGCCGTCTCGTTGCGCCAGTAGCTCTGGAAGACGATCGGGCCCTTGAGCATGATCTCGCCGTCCTCGGCGATCCGGATCGCGTGGCCGGGCACCGGGCGCCCGACGCTGCCGACACGTTGGGCGTCGAGGGTGTTGACCGTGATGCCGGCGGAGGTCTCGGTCAACCCGTAGCCCTCCAGGATCGGCAGCCCGACGCCGCGGAAGAAGTGGCCGAGCCGCTCACCGAGCGGCGCGCTGCCCGACACCGCCGCCACGACGTTGCCGCCGACGGCCGCCCGGAGCTTGCCGTAGACCAGCCGGTCGAACAGGGCGTGCTTGGCCTTGAGGACGACGCCGGCGCCGCCGGTGTCCTGGGCGCGGCTCCAGGCGGTCGCGGTGGCGGCGGCGGCGTCGAAGATCTTGCCCTTGCCGTCGTTGTGGGCACGCTGGCGTGCTCCGTTGTAGACCTTCTCGAACACGCGGGGGACGGCGAGCAGGAACGTGGGCTTGAACGTCGCGAGGTCGGCGATCAGGTCGGCGACCTCCGCCGTGTGCCCGATGACCGTGCGGGAGTACGTGGCGCCGCACTGGATCGCCTTGCCGAACACGTGCGCGAGCGGCAGGAACAGCAACACCGAGCCGCCGGCCGTGAGCAGCTCGGGTAAGACGTGCGCGATGGTCTTGACCTCGGTGTGCATGTTGCGGTGCGTCAGCGCGCACCCCTTGGGGCGCCCGGTCGTACCCGAGGTGTAGATCAAGGTGGCGAGGTCGTCGGCGCGCACGGCCCGGCGGCGGGCGTGCACCTCCTCGGCGGGGGTGCCCTCACCCAGGGCCGTGAGCGCGGCCACCGCCCCCGTCCCGCTGTCCGGCTCGATCTCCCAGACGTTCGTCAGGGCGTCCATCCCCTCGCGTACGCCCTCCACTGTCGCCGCGTGCCGGCTCGACTCCACGACGACCGCGACCGCGGCCGAGTCGGAGAGGATCCACCGGATCTGATCCGCCGACGACGTCTCGTAGATCGGCACGGTGACGCCGCCGACGGCCAGGATCGCGTAGTCGAGCAGGGTCCACTCGTAGCGGGTGCGCGACAGCAGGGCGACCCGGTCGCCGGGTGCGACACCCGCCGCGATCAGGCCACGGGCCACGCCCGTGACCCCGTCCGCGAACTGCGCGGAGGTGACGTCGGACCAGGTGCCCTCGGCACCGCGACGGCGGTAGGCGACACCCGACCCGTGTGCGGTGGCGTTGTCGTAGACGGCATCGACGAGATTCTCGTCCTCGCCGACGGTGACAGTTGCGGGGACGCTGTACTCGTGCACGGTCGTGACCTCACAATTCTCATCGATGGCCGGTCAGTACCGGATGTGGTTGAGGGAAACCTACATCGACGCCGTCCTTGCCGGGGAGGGTGAAGGCTCCGGATTGCCCTCGATCCGGCAGGCTGTTGCCATGCCGTCGGTGGATGTGGTCGACGAGACCTTCCTGGCGGTACCGCCCGAGCTGGTCGCGGCCGAGTTCGCGCCGTCGCGCTGGCCGCGGTTGTGGCCCGACCTCCACCTGGAGACCGTCACCGACCGCGGGCCGGCCGGGCAGCGCTGGACGGTCCGGGGCGCGCTGGTCGGCAGCATGGAGGTGTGGCTGGAGCCGGTGCTGGACGGCACGGTGCTGCACTACTACCTCCGCGCCGACCCCGCCGGCCCCGACGGGACGCCGGTACCGGCCGCGCCGCGCCGGGGTGCCGCCGAGGCGCGCCGCCGCCAGCGTGCCGCCAAGGCGATCGCGTTCGCCTGCAAGGACCGTCTCGAGGCAGGCCGGGCGCCGGGGGAGCCCCCAGCAACCGGGTAGCACCCCGGGTAGCGTCGGAGCCATGCGCGTGCACGTGGTGTCCGACGTGCACGGCAACGTCGAGGCCCTCTCCCGCGCAGGTGAGGGCGCCGACGCGCTCGTCGTGTTAGGTGACCTGGTGGACTTCGTCGACTACGCCGACCCCGCGCGGGGCATCCTCGGCACCGTGCTCGGCCCCGCCGCCAGTGCCCGGTTCGGCGAGATCCGGGCCAACGGTCGCCCGGGTGACCTGATGGCCTTCGCGCAACAGGCGTGGTCGCGTTTCGACGACCCCGCCGCGGTCGTCGCCGACGCGGTGCGGGCCCAGTACACGGACCTGTTCGCCGCGCTCCCGGTGCCGACCTACGCGATCCCCGGCAACGTCGACCAGCCGCACCTCTGGCCGGAGTTCACGGGGCCCGGCGTGTGCGCCACCGACGGGCGTGTCGTGACGATCGGCGGGCTGCGCTTCGGCTTCGTCGGCGGCGTGCCGTTGCCGCCGGGTGTCGCACCGCGCCGTGGCGGGCCCTGGCAGCCCTACCTGCGTCCCGACGGGGAGTTCACCGCCGCCGTGCGCGGGCTCTCCGAGGTCGACGTGCTGTGCAGCCACGTGCCGCCCGCGCTGCCCGACCTCGCCTACGACGTCGTGACCCGCCGCCCGGAGGCCTCGTCCGCGGCGCTGCTCGAGGTGATCCGGCGGGACCGTCCGCGCGCCGCCCTGTTCGGGCACGTCCACCAGCCACTGGCCGCCCGCGTCCGGGTGGGGCGCACCGAGTGCGTCAACGTCGGCTACTTCCGCCGCACCGCGACGCCCTACGTCCTGCGCTGGTGACGGCCGGCGCCGACCGTCCGGCATCGTCCGGTCAGCGGCCAGGCGACCCTTCGGTAACCTGCCGTCATGGCCGACGCGACGTCCTCCTCGATCTCCATCGCCGCTCCGCCGGAGCGGGTGATGGCCGTGATCGCTGATTTCGCCGCCTACCCGCAGTGGGCGGAGCAGGTCAAGACGGCCGAGGTCCTGGACAGCGACGACGCCGGGCGCGTCGAGCGCGTCCGCTTCACCATGGACGCGGGGCCGATCAAGGACTCCTACACGCTCGACTACCGCTGGGCGACGGACGGCCGATCGGTCAGCTGGACGCTGGTCAAGGGCCACATCCAGAAGGCGCAGGACGGCTCCTACGCCCTCACCGCCGACGGGGGATCCACTACGGTGACCTACTCGCTCGCCGTCGACCTGAACATCCCGATGATCGGCATGCTGCGTCGCAAGGCCGAGAAAGTGATCATCGACACGGCCCTGAAAGGGCTCAAGCGGCGGGTGGAGGGCGGGGCCTGAGCGGCCGTTCACCGATCACGCGGCTACGCTCGCCCACCGTGCGGGTGGTGCTGTTCACGGGCAAGGGGGGCGTCGGCAAGACGACCCTCGCCGCGGCGACGGCGGCACTGCTCGCCCGGTCCGGTCGCAAGGCCCTCGTCGTGTCCACGGACCCGGCGCATTCACTCGGCGACGCCCTCGAGGCGGACCTCGGTGGCGAGCCGGTCGAGCTGGAGGGCGGCCTGCACGCTGCGCACATCGACACCCGCGCGCTCCTCGACGACTCCTGGGGGCCGCTGCAGGGCCACCTGCGGACACTGCTCGCCGGCGCGGGTGTCGACGAACTGGTCGCCGACGAGCTGACGGTGCTCCCCGGCGTCGAGGACCTGCTCGCGCTCGGCGAGGTCCGGCGCGCAGCGGAGACGGGGCTGTGGGACGTCGTCGTGGTCGACTGCGGGCCGACCGCCGAGACGCTGCGCCTGCTGGGCCTGCCCGAGGCGATCTCCGGCTACCTGGAGCGGCTGTTCCCGGCCCACCGCCGCGCGGTCCGCGGGATGCTCGCGGGGCTGTCGGGGGCCGGCCGGGACGCTGCACCGGCGTGGGAACGGACCGTGGGCGCCCTGGACGCACTGGCCGGGCAACTCCGCGGACTGCGCGAGATGCTGGGGGACCACACCACCACGTCGATCCGGCTGGTGCTCACCCCCGAGCGGGTCGTCGCCGCCGAGACGCGCCGGACGCTCACGGCACTCGCGCTGCACGGACTGCGCGTCGACGGGCTGGTCGTCAACCTTGTCGTGCCGGGCCCGCCACCGTCGCTGCGCGGTCCGGCCGCACGCTGGCTCCGTGAGCGGCACACCGAGCAACAGGCCGTGCTCGGCGAGCTCGGCGGGCTGGGCGACGTGGAGCTGCGCACCGCCCACCACACGGCCGCCGAGCCCACCGGGGTGCCGGCGCTGCTGGAGATCGCCCGGTCCCTCTACGGCGACGACGACCCCGCGGCGCCCGGCCGGGCCGGGCCGCCGCTGCTCCGGGTGCGCCGCACCGCCGGCACCGGGACCTCGCGCGACTCGGAGTTCGAGCTGCTGCTGCGGCTGCCCGGTGCCGCCGACGGCCCGCTGGACCTCGCGCGCGTCGGCGACGAGCTGGCCGTCGGGGTGGGCGGGGTGCGCCGGATGGTGACGCTGCCCTCGGCGTTGCAGCGTTGCACGGTCACCGCCGCCCGCCTGCAGGACGACGACCTGTGCGTCGTGTTCGCCCCCGACCCCGCGGTGTGGGTCCGATGACCGATCCCGGATGCGGTGGCCACGGCGGGCTGTCCGTCGAGCTGCGAGACCTCGCCGTCGTGGCGCTGGACCGTCTCGAACCCGTCCTGGACCGGCTGCGCGCCGAGCCCGACGCCGCGGGTGCCGGCCCCGATGGTGCCGGCCCCGATGGTGCCGGCCCCGATGGTGCCGGCCCCTCGGCCGACGGCCCCTCCGCGGACGGGCGCGGCGCCGCCCGGATCTGTGCGTCCTGTCCGGTGTGTGCGGTCCTCGCTGCCCTGCGGGGCGAGCGGCCCGAGATGGCGGTCCGGCTGGCGGAGCAGGTGGCGGGCCTGGTCACGGTGCTGCGCGCGGCGCTGGACGAGGAGCGCCCCCCGCGCCCGTCCGGCCCGGCGGACCCGCCGCCCGAGCACGCCACCGACCGCACCCCGGGTGGCCGCACCGTGCACCGCATCCACATCGACCGCGTGCCGGTGGCCCGGTGACCCGACACCCGGTGCGCACTCCCTGCGGGTCGCCCGGTGCCCGGCACCGCCGCGTGTCCCGGCCGTGCCGGGCGTGCTGACCATCGGGGTCGATGTCGGAGGTACCAGCGTCCGGGCCGGCGTCGTGGACGCCGACGGCACGATCCACGACACCGCCCGCACCCCGACCCCGCGCACCGACACCGCACTGGAGGCCGCGGTCGCCGGCGTCGTCCACGAGCTGTCCGCCCGGCACGACGTGGGTGGGGTCGGGCTGGCGCTGGCGGGTTTCGTCACCCCTGACCGGTGCGGCGTGCGGTTCGCCCCGCACCTGTCGTGGCGCGACGCACCGGTCGCCGACCGGATCGCCGAGCGCATCGGGCTGCCCGTCGTCGTGGAGCACGACGCGAACGCGGCGGCGCTCGCGGAGCGTCACTTCGGAGCCGCGTCGGGCGCCGGCACGGTGGTGTTCATCGCGCTCGGCACCGGCATCGGCTCCGCGCTGCTGGTGGACGGACAGCTCTACCGCGGTGCGTTCGGGGTCGCCCCGGAGCTGGGGCACCTGCGGGTGGTGCCCGACGGGCGGCCCTGCCCCTGCGGCAAGAACGGCTGCTGGGAGCGGTACTGCAGCGGCACGGCACTGGCGACCACCGCCGTCGAGATGCTGGCGCGTGACCCCGGGCGGTCCCCGGTGCCGAGTCGGCTCGCCATGGGTGACCCGGGACGGATCACGGGGCAGCGCGTCGCGGCCGCCGCCAGGGAGGGCGACCCGGTGGCCGAGGCGGCCCTCGCCGAACTGGCCCGGTGGTTGGGCGAGGGACTCGCGCTGGTCGCCGACGTCTTCGATCCCGAGCTGGTGGTGATCGGCGGCGGGGTGTCCGGGTCGGCACCGCTGTTCCTCGACGAGGCACGGGAGCACTACGCCGCCACGGTCACCGGTGGCGCCCGCCGCCCGCTCGCCCGGATCCGGACCGCTGCGCTGGGCGAGGCCGCGGCCGTGGTGGGCGCCGCGCAGCTGGCCCGTGAGGTGACCCACGCATGAGTGCTGCTCCGCGGTCAGGTCACCGCGCCGGTCAGATCACCGCGCCGGTCAGATCACCGCGCCGGTCAGATCACCGCGCCGTCGTCCTGTCCGTCACCGCCGTCGGGCGGCGCCGGGTCCGGCCAGAGCCGCAGAACCAGCCAACCCAGCCCGGCGGCCAGCCCGAACAGCCCCAGTGGGAGCCCGTAGGTCGAGGGAACCCCCAGCCAGCCCGGTGCGAGGACGAGGGTCAGCCCGAGGCCGAGCAGGACCAGCCCCACGATCGCGGGCGGGCCGAGACGAGGCAGGGGCGGCGGCTCCGGCGGGACGAAGTGCCCCTCCTCCGCCGGCTGCGCGGAGACCGGGGCCGTCGGGGTGGGCGGCACGAACAGCGGCGCCGCGGGCCCGCGCCCGCCCTCACCGTCCGCGAGACCGTCCTCGTCGTCCGGCCACTCCGGGACCTGTCCCTCCCGCCGCCACGCCGACACGATCGCGTCGAAGCCGTCGGAGGCGGGGTCCAGCTCGCGCCCACCCTCGGCGTCGGATTCGCGGGTCATCGCACTGCCTCGCCGCGCTCGGTCGGCGACGCGCGCAGGCGCCGTGCCGAGGTATTGCTCGCACGCTCGCTCACGCAGCCTCCTCCGGTCGGGCACGTCGCGCTGGTGGCGGGTGTGACGCAGGCTCCATCCTGACACGTGGGGGCCCTCGGTAGGGGACGCCGGGTCTGCCGGTTGTCCCGCCGAGGCGACCGTCCGTAGGGTGGTGCACGTCGAACTGGAGGGGGCACGCCCAGGTGCTGTACTGGTGGTCCAAGTTCGTGTTCCTCGGCCCGCTGCTCCGGTTGTTGTGCCGGCCTACGATCGAGGGGCTCGAACACGTACCGGAGCGTGGTGGCGCCATCCTGGCGAGCAACCATCTCGCCGTGGTCGACTCGTTCTTCCTTCCCCTGCTCGTGCCTCGGCGGATCACGTTCCTCGCCAAGAGCGACTACTTCACCCAGCAGGGAATCCTCGGGCGACTCAAGAAGATGTTCTTCTACGGGGTCGGTCAGGTGCCGATCGACCGTTCCAGCGGGTCCGCGGCGCAGGGGGCGATGGACACGGCCGTCCGGTTGCTGCGCGACGACCAGCTGCTCGGCATCTACCCCGAGGGCACCCGCTCGCCCGACGGCCGGCTGTACAAGGGCAAGACCGGCGTCGCGCGGATGACCCTGGAGGCCGGCGTGCCCGTCGTCCCGGTGGCGATGATCGGCACCGACAAGGTGCACCGGATCGGCTCGCGGATATGGCGCCCGCGCAAGGTGCGCATCAAGGTCGGCGAGCCCATGGACTTCTCCCGGTACGCGGGCATGGCGGGTGACCGGTTCATCGAACGGTCGATGACCGACGAGATCATGTACGCGCTGATGGAGCTCACCGGCCAGACCTACGTCGACATGTATGCCGCATCGGTGAAGGAGCGCGCCGCGAAGGCTGAGGCGGCCGAGGCGGAAGCCCCCGATGCCGCACGCATCCCGGATTCGCAAGCAGGCTGATTCACTCTTCGGGGCCGGCGTCACCTCGACGGCCCATTCGATGTTGCGGTGTGTAACGGCGCCCGATCCGCATCCGATGGTGGGATGTGGATCGGCCCAGCAGCTCCCCCTCCGACGGCTCCACCGGGCTCCCGCCCCGCGCGGCGTCCGCGAGGCGCGGCCTGGTCCACGCGGTCGCGCCGTGGGCCGCTTTCGTCCTGTTCGCCGCCGTCCTCGTGACGGGAACGGCCGCCTGGTCCACCACGCTGCGGACGACGGACCCGGGTTCCGCGCTGGCCACGGGCCCGCTCCGGGAGGTGCCGTCGCCGGGTGTCCGGCCGCCGCCGGGATCGGTGCCGCTGCTGGCCACACCACCACCGCCGGCGGGGGCGGCGCCGGATCGGGGAGCACTGGGGCCTGCGGCCGTGGTGGCCCGGCAGCCCCCGTCCCAGCTACCGCCGGCACCACCGGCCGAGGTCCGGCCGGGAGTGCCCGCCGCCCCGCGGGGTGGGTCGGCGCCTCCCGGACCCGCACCGGCCCTTCTGGACGGCACCGGGCCGGGCGGGGCGCCGGGTGACCCTGACGCACCGGCACCGGGTGCGGTCGCGGTGCCCGGGGGATCGGTGCCCCGGGGATCGGTGCCGGGGGGCCCGCCGCCCGCGGCCGAGCCGGTCCCGGGTGACGGTGCCCGCAGGAGCGCCCGGTGCGCATCCCCGACCGACCCCACACCGGTACCGGACGGTCGGGCCTGCGTCCCGACCCCGGACGCCGTCGTGCCGTCGCCCTGACCGTGTCGGGATAGCCTTCTGCGGTGCGCTACTTCTACGACTGCGAGTTCATCGAGGACGGGACGACGATCGATCTCGTCTCCATCGGCGTGGTCGGCGAGGACGGGCGCGAGTTCTACGCGGTCTCCACCGAGTTCGATCCCACCCGCGCCGGAGGGTGGGTGCGGGCCAACGTGCTGCCCAAGCTGCCCTCGCCGGCCGACCCGGCGTGGCGCTCCCGGGAGCGCCTTCGGTCGGATCTGCTCGCCTTCCTGACGGCAGGGGAGGGCGACGTGGAGCTGTGGGCGTGGATCGCCGCCTACGACCACGTCGCGCTGTGCCAACTGTGGGGCTCGATGCCCGCGCTGCCCCGGGCACTGCCGCGGTTCACCCGTGAGCTGCGACAACGCTGGGAGGACGCCGACCGCCCGCCGCTGCCGTTGCCCACGCCCGACGCCCACGACGCGCTCGCGGACGCCCGGCTCAACGCGCGCCGCTGGGACGCCATCGACGCTGCGGTCGCCGCACGCTGAACCCAGGCGCGTCCCGACCGGTGGACGGCCTAATCTTGCATCGTGAACTGGACCGTCGACGCCCCGGTCGAAGTGTTGCCCGAGCTGCCGCCCCTGCCCGCCGACATGCGGGCCCGCCTCGACGACGCCTTGAGCCGTCCTGCCGCCCAGCAGCCCAACTGGCCGGACGCCGCGCACGTGGCGCACGTCCGCACGGTGTTGGAGAGCGTCCCGCCCGTCACGCTCCCGCCCGAGGTCGACCGGCTGCACGACCGGCTCGCCGCAGTCGCCCGCGGTGAGGCGTTCCTGCTGCAGGGCGGTGACTGCGCAGAGACGTTCGTCGACAACACCGAGCCCCACATCCGCGCGACCATCCGCACGCTGCTGCAGATGGCGATCGTGCTCACCTACGGTGCGTCGCTGCCGGTCGTGAAGGTCGGGCGCATCGCCGGGCAGTACGCCAAGCCGCGCAGCACGCCCACCGATGCTCTCGGCCTGCCGTCCTACCGGGGCGACATCGTCAACTCGTTGGTGCCCGACCCGGCCGCGCGCATCCCCGACCCGTCACGGATGGTGCGGGCGTACGCCAACGCGGCCGCGGCGATGAACCTGGTGCGGGCGCTGACGGCCACGGGCATGGCCGACCTGACGATGGTGCACGACTGGAACAAGGACTTCGTGCGCACCTCGCCCGCCGGGGCGCGGTTCGAGGCGATCGCGAACGAGATCGAACGGGCGCTGCGGTTCATGGACGCCTGCGGGGTGGACGACCACAACCTGCACAGCGTCGAGTTCTACGCCTCGCACGAGGCGCTGCTGCTCGACTACGAGCGCGCGATGCTGCGCCTGGATGCCCGGGACGGGAACCGTCTCTACGACCTGTCCGCGCATTTCCTGTGGATCGGCGAACGCACCCGCCAGCTCGACGGCGCCCACATCGCCCTGGCCGAGATGCTGTCCAACCCGATCGGCCTCAAGATCGGCCCGTCGACCACGCCCGAGCTGGCCGTCGAGTACGTCCACCGCCTCGATCCCCACAACACGCCCGGCCGGCTCACGTTGATCAGCCGGATGGGCAACGGCAAGGTCCGCGACGTGCTCCCCGCGATCGTGGAGAAGGTCGAGGCGTCGGGACGCAAGGTCATCTGGCAGTGCGACCCGATGCACGGCAACACCCACGAGTCCACCACGGGCTACAAGACGCGCCATTTCGACCGGATCGTCGACGAGGTGCAGGGCTTCTTCGAGGTGCACCGCGGCCTGGGCACGCACCCGGGCGGCATCCACGTCGAGGTGACCGGTGAGGACGTCACCGAGTGCCTCGGCGGGGCGCAGGACATCTCCGACGCCGACCTGTCGGGTCGCTACGAGACGGCGTGCGACCCGCGGCTCAACACCCAGCAGTCCCTCGAACTCGCCTTCCTCGTGGCAGAGATGCTGCGCGGCTGACGGTCCCTTTCTGTCAAGATCACCGCGGAGGTCAAGGACGGCTGCCGTGCGCGGGTGAACGACGGCGGTCGTCGACGTACCGACGGTGGCGGTCGCGTTGGAAGCCGAAGCCGAACGCCCCCCAGCATCGCGCAGAACTACGCCCTGGCAGCCGGTTCCGTGTCAGAGCGTGTCGAGGACGATCGTCGTGTCCGGCTCGACGAGGGAACCGGCACCCTGGCGTTGGTTGACGACGAGGCCGTCGTCACGGCCCAGGCGCGACCGTTGCTCGGCATCGAGGCCGAGCTCGTCGAGGATGTCCCGCGCCTCTTCGAAGTTCTTGCCGACGAGGAACGGCACCCGGACCCGCTCCGGTTCGGGTTCGGGTTCGGGTGCCGGCTCGGCGCCGCGGCTGACCACGAGCGTGACGGGGTCGTCGACAGCGAGCTCGGTGCCCGATGCCGGGTCGGTGCGGATCACCGCCCCCGCGGCGACCGAGTCGCTGAACTCGTCGTCCGAGGTGATGCGCACCGGCTGCAGCCCGGCGTCCCGGACGATCCGTTCGGCGTCGGCCACGGCGGCGCCGGCCGCGACGGCGGGCACGACCGGCGGCCCGTCGGAGACGATGAGCTCGACGGTGGTGCCGCGCAGCAACCGCACCGCGGGCGGGGGCTCGGCGGCAGCCACGAGGCCTTCGTCGACGGTGTCGTCGGTCACGATCGTGGGGTCGGGGACGAGACCGGAGTCCCGCAGGATCTGCTCCGCCGCGGCCTGTTCCAGACCGATCAGCGTCGGCATGGCCGTCCAACGCCCGGTGGTGACCCACCACACCGACACGCCGAGAAGCAGTGCCACCACCAGCACGACGGCGACCCAGATCCCGAACACGCGGCGGCTGCGGCGACGCTCCCGCACGTGCGGCGGGGGCTCGCCGCTCTCCGCGGCCCGGTTCGACCCGGGCGGCCGGGGGAGTGCCTGGGTGCCACGGGGCCCCGCGTCGGGACCGCTCGCTGCCTGCGCGACGCGCGCGGGCACCGTGTCCTTCTCCGCGATCGGGTCCTTCTCCGCGATCGGGCGCGGCGGCGGTGCGGGCGGCGGCACCCGTGGCACCTCCAACCGCTGTGCGACGCGACGCAGGTCGGCCAGCATCGCCGCTGCGTCGGCCGGCCGGACCGACGGGTCGCGGCGGGTCGCGCGCAACACCAGGTCGTCGAGCTCGGGTGGCACGTCGCCCGCCACGAGCGACGGAGCGGGGACGTCGGAGTTGACGTGCCGGAACGCGACCGAGATGGCGGTCTCGCCGACGTAGGGCGGCACGCCGGTGAGCAGCTCGTAGAGCAGTATGCCGGTCGAGTAGACGTCGCTGCGCGGATCGGCCGAGCCGGTGGCCACCTGCTCGGGGGAGAGGTAGGCGACCGTGCCCATGATCATGCCGACGTGGCTCGCGCCGGCCTGCGCGGCGGCGACGACCAGGCCGAAGTCGGCGACCTTGACCTCGCGCGCGTCGCTGATCAGCACGTTCTCCGGTTTGACGTCGCGGTGCACCATCCCCAGCCGGTGGGCCTCGGCCAGGCCGGCCAGCACCTGCTCCACCACGGCGATCGCCGCGGGCACGCCCAGCGCACCGCGTGCCCGCAGGACGTCCCGCAGCGTGCCGCCCTCGACCAGCTCCATCACCAGGAACACCACCGGGCCCTCGGCGGAGTCGGCATCGCCCTGGTCGAAGACGTCGACGACCGCGGGATGGTCGATCCGGGCCGCCGACCGCGCCTCCCGCTCGAAGCGGGTGCGGAACGCCGGGTCGGCCGCCAGCCGCGGATCCATCACCTTCACGGCGACGGGCCGGTCCAGGCGCGTGTCGACGCCGCGGTACACAGTGGACATGCCACCGCGGGCCAGGATCGGCCCCAGCCGGTAGCGGGCGTCGAGGAGCGCACCTGCAGCCGTCGGGGCGTTCACGGCCACGACGGTACCGTTCGGAGAAGTCGGTGCCCGGACCAGCCGAGCCTGTGGCATCGTTCTCGCTCGTGAACGACGTGTCCGTGCTGTCCGAGGACGTGGCGACCATGCCCGTCGAGGACGTCGCACAACTCCTGTCCGTCCCTGTCTCCCGCGTCCACCAGCTCGTGCGCGACGGGCAGATCCTCTCGCTGCGGCGCGCCGGCGTGGTCGTCGTGCCGGCCGACTTCTTCCACGACGTCGACGGCAGCGCCGCCGTCGTCAAGGGCCTGCCGGGCACCATCACCGTGCTGCGCGACGGGGGCTACGGCGACGGCGACATCCTGCGCTGGCTGTTCGACGAGGAGGACTCCCTGCCCGGAGCCCCGATGGCGGCGCTGCGGGCCGGCCGTCACCGCGAGGTCAAGCGCCGTGCGCAGGCCATGGCGTTCTAGCCGCGCGTGCTGATCGCCCGGACCGCGAGTGCCCGGGCGAGGGCCGGGAGCGCCACCGCCGCCCGGCGGCGGTTCGACACCGTCAGCCTGCGGTGCAGCACGTGGTACCCGGCGTCCTCGATCTCGTCGAGGATGCCGCGGTACAACGTGAACGCGCACCCCACGCACGCGCGGGACACCGGTTCGAGCATCCCGACCCCGGGTTCGGCGCGCCGGTAGACCGCGCGGGTGTGCGCCACCAGGTGGGCCAGGGCCCGCCGCACCCGAGGGTCCGGCCGGCGTGTGCGGCGACACCAGAGCAGCAGTTCGCGATCCACGCCGAACGCGGTGAGCTCGTCGACCGGGAGGTAGACCCGGCCCCGATCGAGGTCCTCGCCGACGTCGCGCAGGAAGTTCGTCAGCTGGAACGCGACGCCCAGCGCCGCCGCCGGACCCTCTGCCTCGGCACGGGGCACCGTCGTGCCCAGGATCGGCAGCATCTGCAGCCCGATCACCGCAGCCGACCCGTGGATGTAGACGCCGAGGTCGCCGAACGAGGCGTAGCCGGTGACGTGGGTGTCCATCGCCATCGACGTCATGAAGTCGGTGAAGTGGCGGTGCTCGATGTCGTAGCGGCGCGCGGTGTCGGCGAGCGCGACGAGCACGGGATGCGACGCCGGGCCACCGCACAGCGCCTGCTCCATCGAACCCGCCAAGGCGTCGAGCTCGATCGCCTTCTCCGCGACGGGCCGGTCGTCGTCCAGGTCGTCGACGATCTCGTCCGCGTAGCGTGCGAACCCGTACAGGGCGTGGACGGCCGGTCGTCGCTCGCGGGGCAGCAGCCGCGTGGCGAGGAAGTAGGTGCGGCCGTGGCGGGCGTTGAGCTCCCGGCACGTCGTGTAGGCCGCCCGCAGCGCCGGTCCGGTGATCCCGGCGGCGTCGAGCTCAGCCTGTCCGCTGCTCGACACGGGGACCTGGTTCGACACGTGGACCCCGCGTGGGACGTCCATCGCGGCGGGCGCCCAGGCGCAGCGGGTCGGGACGGACCAGCGAGACCGCGGCGAGGGCCGCGAGCAGGGCGCACGCGATGAGGTAGGGCCAGTTGTAGAGGGCGTCCTCGCCGTTGGGGTGGTAGACAATGATCAACATGAGGGACGCGAACACGACGTACTGCAGGCCCCGCGATGTCCATGCGGTCATCGCGAGCAGTGCCATCCCCCAGCTCAGGTACCAGGGCAGCGTGGCGGGGGAGAGCACCGACACGGCGACGAGCACGATGCCCGCGCGACGGATGGCGTCCGGCCCGCCGTCGCGGGCCCCCCACCACTGACGACAGGCGAGCACGACCAGCACGAGCGCGCCGACGGCCCGGGCGACGAGGATGAACGGCTGCTGCGGGACGTCCACGAACAGCCAGACGAGCCCGTGCCCGATCTGACCGACGGCGGTGGGGATCGACATCCAGTTGACGATCATCGACGGCGCGCTGAGCGCGGGCAGCCATCCCAGGCCGACCCCGGCGGCGAGCGAGCAGGCCGCGAACACCACCGCGAACACGCCGATGCCCGCGGCGCCCGCCTTCGCGATGCGGACCGGCCGGGAGCCCGTCATGTGCGCTGCCCACACCAGTACGAGGAACGGCAGCGCGACACCGGCGCTGGCCTTCACCGCCATGGCCGCGGTGACGAGCGCGATCCCGCCGATGTGCCCGCCGCGCAACGCGACGAGCGACCCGGCTGCGAGCAGCCCCACGGCGAGCAGGTCGTTGTGCCCGCCGCCGATCATGTTGATGACCATCATCGGGTTGGCGACGGCGATCCACAGCGAGACCGGGACGCGGCCACCGAGCCGGCGCGTCAGCTCCGGCAGGGCCCAGATGAGCAGCGCCAGGCCGGGCAGCAACGCCAGGCGCATGAGGACGACGCCCACGATGATGTTGTCGCCCACCAGCCCCACCACGCTCTTGGCGAGGAGGATGAACAGCGGCCCGTACGGCGCAGGCGTGTCCTGCCAGAAGTAGTGGACGTTCTCGGTGAAGACGCCCGGCATCGCCTCGGGCCCCACGGCGTACGGGTCGAGACCCACCAGCGGCAGGCGGCCCTGCGCGAGGTAGCTGAACACGTCGCGGGTGAACAGCGGCGGCGACAGCAGCAGCGGCGCGGTCCACACGAGCGCGGTGGTGAGGACCGCGCGGCCGCCCACCCGCTCCGCGAGCACATCGCGGCCGAGCTGGATCCACGCCCACGCCATGAGCCCGACACCGCCGTAGACCAATGCCGTGGCCAGTTCCTGGCCGTGCCCATAGCGCCAGAATCCCAGAGCCGAGTCCGTCAGCAACGGGTCCCGAACCAGGATGCCGCCGGCACCGAAACCTCCGACGAGCATCATCAGCGACGCGGCCAGGCCGAGCAGGAGCGGCCCGCGTGGCGGGCTGCCGAACCGCGACCGCCACGACGGCGACACAGCGACGCGGGCCGGGCCCGCGCCGCGCGTGGCCGGTTCGGGCATCGCCGGTCCGTCGACCGATGGTGAGGCGCTCATGACGCGACCCATGCTCCCACGACCGGCGTCACCCGGGTGTGGGCACCCTGGTGCCCGCAAGCGGCGCCGCGTGGACGCCGGTGATCCGCGCAGCGGCCAGCCGGCCGGAGATCAGAACGGGCGGGATTCCGACGCCGGGCGTGGTCCCACATCCCGCCAGCACGGCGTTCTCCAGCCCCCGGACGAGGTTGCGCGGCCGGAACGGACCGGTCTGGGCGAAGGTGTGTGCGGCGGAGAACGGGGTGCCCGCGGCGAGTCCGTCCGCGGCCCAGTCGGCGGGGGTGATCAGACGGGACACCTCGATGTCGCCGTCGATGTCGGTCAGCCCCGGGTGACCGCGCGCGTCGAGGACCCCGAGGAGCTCGTCGCGGTAGGCGTGTCCGATCCGCGCCCAGTCGAGCGGCCCGGTGTCGGTGTTGGGGCACGGTGCGAGCACGAACAGCAGGTCCGAGTCCGGCGGCGCGAGCCCGGGATCGGTCGCGGTGGGGCGCGTGATGAGCAGCGAGGGATCCGTCATCAGCCGGCCCTCGTCGATGATCTCCCGGAAGGTGCCCTCCCAGGCCGCACCGAACGAGATGGTGTGGTGGGCGACCTCCGGGCGGGTCCGGCGCAGGCCCGCGTGCAGGACGACGGCGCTCGGCGAGTACCGCAGCGGCACGGCACGCCGCGGGGCGCGTCCGACCAGGCGGTGCACCACCGGGAGGTCGGGTGTGAGGACGATCGCGTCGCAGGCGAGCCGGTCGGTGTTCTCGTGGGGGTCGTCGGCCGCGGCGTGGCGCACGGCCGTGACCCGGCCTCCCCGCTGTTCCAGGCCGGTCACCGTGCGCCCGTAGTGGATCTCCGCACCCGCGGCGACGGCCGCGTCCGCGAGCGATCGGCCCACCTGCCGCATCCCGCCGCGAGGGAAGAAGACGCCCCCGACGGTGTCCATGTAGGCGATGACGCCGTAGGCGCCCAGAGCACGGTGCGGTGGCACGCCCGCGTACAGCGCTTGGAAGGAGAAGATGCGGCGCAGTCGCTCGTCGGGCAGGAACCGGGCGACCTGGGGTCCGAGCCGCCCGAAGCCACCCAGTGCCCCGAGCCGCACGAGGTCCGGGCCCAGCAGGGCGAACGGCGAGTCGAAGTTCGCCCCGATGAACGTGTCGATCTCGGCCCGGTAGAGCTTCGTGAGCCACTCGCGCATCCGCCGGTAACCGGCCGCGGCGTCCGGTCCGCAGACCTGCCGTACCTCGGCCTCCATCGCCGCACCGTCGGTGTGCACGTCGATGGTGGAACCGTCGGCGAAGTGCGTCCGGTAGCCGGGGTCGAGCCGGACCAGGTCCAGCCGCTCCTCGAGCTTCTCCCCGACCGCGCCCAGCGCCTCGTCGAGCAGCTCGGGCATGGTCAGGACGGTGGGCCCGGTGTCCACCTGGTAGGTGCCGCGCTCGGTCCGCAGATCCAGCCGGCCGGCGCGCCCGCCCGGGTGCTCGGCCCGCTCGACGACGGTGACCCGGCGTCCGGCGCCGAGCAGGTGCAGCGCCGTGGTCAGGCCAGCGAATCCGGCCCCCACGATCACGACGTGGTCGGTTCGGCCGCGAACGGTGCGGTTCACTCGGATCTCCTCAACTGGGTCTGCGGGTCGTCGACCAAGGTCTTCGGGTCGCCGGCTCGTCTGCGGGTCACTAGCTCCGTCTGCGGGTCGCGGTCACGGCCAGCTCGGCGAGCCGGGTCGCGGCCGGTTCCTCGATCTCGACGGACGACAGCGCGTCGAGCGCCGAGCCGGTCAGCGCGGCGATCCGCTGCTCGACCGACTTCACGGCGCCGAGGTCCAGGAGCATCTCGCGCATGCGGTCGACCCCCGCGGCGTCGAGATCGGGATCGCCGACGGCCTTCTCGATCGCGGCGAATGCGGCGGTGTCTCGCCGCCGCTCGGCGTGTTCGACGGCGAGGGCCAGCAGCAGCGTCCGCTTGCCCTCGCGCAGGTCGTCCCCGGCGGGCTTGCCGGTGACCTGGGGATCGCCGAACACGCCGAGCAGGTCGTCGCGCAGCTGGAAGGCCACACCGATGTCGGTGCCGAACCGCCGGTACGCGGCCACCAGCGCGGGATCCGCGTCGGCGATGGCGGCACCCAGGTGCAGCGGTCTCTCGACCGTGTAGGCGGCGGTCTTGTACCGGTCGATCTGCAGGGCGGCGCGAGTGGAGGTGTCGCCCGTGGACTGGTGGAGCACGTCGAGGAACTGCCCGCCAAGCACCTCCGTGCGCATCGCCTCCCAGGGCACCGCCGCCCGCGCCACCACCGCGGGGGGGAGTCCCGAGTCGCGCAGCATGTCGTCGGCCCACACCAGGGCGAGGTCACCGAGCAGGATCGCCGCGGCGGCCCCGAACCGGGCGGGGCGACCGCGCCACCCGGCGTCGGCGTGGCGGCGGGCGAACGCGACGTGCACCGTCGGGTGCCCCCGTCGGGTGGCGGAGGCGTCCATCAGGTCGTCGTGGATGAGGGCACAGGCCTGGATGAGCTCGAGCGCGCTGATCCCACGCAGAACCGACGTGGCCTCGGGCGAGTCGGGCGAGCCACCCGCACCCCGCCAGCCCCACCAGGCGAACGTCGGGCGGATCCGCTTCCCGCCGGCGAGGACGAACGCCACCAGTGACTCCGCGGCCTCGGCGAAGGCCGGGTCGATCGCGGCGGTGGCCGCCCGACGTGATTCCAGGTAGGCCGCCAGGACGGCTTCGATCCCGACGACCAGTTCGCGGTCGTCCGGCCGCCCGGCCGTGCCGTCACCCGTGGGCAACGGTCCGGTGTCGACGGTGCGGGTCACCGGGGGGGCCGGCGGCGCGCCGTCGGCACCGATCTCGGGGTTCCAATCGAACGTGCTCGTCGGGAAGGCACGGGCCGAGGGTAGTCGGGCACCGGGACTACGGCGCGTCGGCGCGGCCGTGACCGTAGTCTGAATCCGTGAAGGTGACCATTGAAGGACCCGTTGAAGGCGACCCGTTGAAGGCGACGCAGTGAAGGTGACGCAGCGGATCGATCGGGACCGACCGGTGTTCTCGGCCGAGTTCTTCCCACCCAAGGACGATGTGGGCGAGGCGGAGCTCTGGCGGGCGATCAGGAGGCTCGAGCCACTGGACCCGGCGTTCGTGTCGGTGACCTACGGCGCGGGGGGCTCCAACCGTGATCGGACGATCCGCACCACCGCGCGGATCGCCACCGACACGACGCTCGTGCCGATGGCGCACCTGACGGCTGTGTCGCACTCGCGGGCCGAACTGCGCCAGGTGGTCGGTGAGTACGCCGCCGCGGGCATACCGAACGTCCTCGCGGTACGCGGTGACCCCCCCGGCGGGCCGCTGGGGGAGTGGACCGCGCACCCGGACGGGCTCACCTACGCCGACGAGCTGGTGTCGCTGGTGCGCGAGTTGGGCGACTTCTGCGTGGGCGTCGCCGCGTTCCCGTACGGCCACCCGCAGTCACCTGACGAGACCGCCGATCTCGACCGGCTCCTGGTCAAGATCCGTGCCGGGGCCGACTTCGCCATCACCCAGCTCTTCCTCGAACCGGACGGGTTCCTGCGGCTGCGCGACCGGCTGGCCGCTGCCGGCTGCGACGTGCCGCTGCTCCCGGGGATCATGCCGCTCACGACGATGCGCACGTTGCGTCGGGGCCCGGAGCTGTCCGGCGCCGCCGTGCCGCCCGCGCTCGTCGAGCGGATGGAGCGCTACGCCGAGGATCCCGCGGGCTTCCGTACCGCCGGCATGGACGTGACCACCGAGCTGTGCGCCCGGCTGCTCGAGGAGGGCGTGCAGGGCCTGCACTTCTACACCCTCAACCGGTCGACGGCCACGGCCGAGCTGGTGAGCCGGCTCGGTCTCGGAGCGCGCCGGCCCGTGGGGGCCGTCAGCGGACCGGCGGGCTGAGCGGGGGGTTGCGGGTGCGGCGGGCGATCACGACGACGGCCAGGGCAGACGCACCGACGACGGCGCCGAGCCCGAGCGTCCAGTTGGCTGCGGACGGCGCGTTCGGATCGTCGTAGGCCACCTGTGCCATGACGTCGCCGACCTCGCCCGGGGTGAACGCCCAGCTCACCGTGCCCGAGTCGATGTCGCCGTTGGTCTCCGTCACCCGCCCGGGGAAGCTGATCTTGAGCTGGAAGTCGGCCCGGTCCACCGAGACGGTGGTGAGATCCACCGAGCCATTGAACAGCACCCGGCCGCCGACACGACGCAGCGTCAGCTCGGCGCCGTCGCCGGCCGGGCCGGCCGCCGCCGCCAACGCCCCGACCTGTTCGAAGGTCAGCCCGGCGAAGCGGAGCACCGAGCCGACGTAGCCCTCCTGGCGGTACTCCGCGGACTCGACCCCGGAGGCGAGCTCGGGTGGCAGCGCGAACTCCGGGCCGCGGTCGTCGGGCCCCTTCTCGGGTGTGGCGAGCACGATCTCGCCCGTGACGGTGTCGTCGGGCTGCACGGCGAGGGCGGTGCGGACGCGGGCGCACCCACCCAGCAGCAGACCGGCCAGCAGCACCGTGAGCAGGAGGGCGGGCAGTGCCCGGCGTCGAGGCGGGAGCGGTCGTGGCGGCGGCACCGGGCCATCGTGCCATCCGCCACCGACAGTGTGTTCCCTGCCGGTCTGCACGTTCCCTGCCGGTCTGCACGTTC
>Ga0209591_10000450_pt1 | contig 53194 bp, 50 predicted proteins | sample MAT01_FD_187207 | JGI IMG/M metagenome (GOLD analysis project Ga0209591, IMG submission 187207) | Freshwater microbial communities from Lake Fryxell liftoff mats and glacier meltwater in Antarctica - MAT-01 (SPAdes) (version 2) | ecosystem: Environmental > Aquatic > Freshwater > Ice > Liftoff...
CAAGAGGTTGAAGTGCCGGCAAGTGCAGCCTTGGGGTATTGTCGAGAATGTGCCGCGGGATCAGCTGGTCGAAACGCGTGCGGTGCGGCGGGCAGTGAAGCCATTTGCGAAGAGGGCCAAGTGATCAGCAAGCAAGCTGGTTGATCGCTACGCGCATCAGAGCGGCGTGAAAGATCAGCTTGTCGCTGAACGTGAGGTCGTGTTGACCTACGCCCTAACGTACAGTGCTTGAGCTAAAAAGGCCAGAGGGAACCTGCAACCGCGAATCGGCCATGCTCGTTTACTGCGGGTGTTCGTTGGGCGGCTTTGGGCAGACGGCGTGTGACTCGGGAGCTAAGCGAGGTATTCCGGGGGTGCAGACCAGAACTTGATGGCGCGGAATAGGACTCTACGGTTCCCCTTGTCGTAGGCGTTGACATCTTGCTCTGGGCAGTCGTTGGTCTCGAAATACCGAAGGAAAGCAAGGATAGCCAGCCTCTGTTCACTTGAGAAACCAGTCAGTCTCTCGCGAGTGAATTCACTCAGCTTGTCGCCGGTGGGCGAAAGGAAGTTGACGAGGAAATCAGGAAAGCAATCAAGTTCGGACCCAGCATCAATGGAATGAAGCATCATCGCGGGGAGGTAGTATTGAAATGCGGCATGGGTCAAAAGAGAGGGGCTCGGATTGCGAGCGAGGTCGGCTAGCGCGAGGTCGGTCCAAGGCTTGCGGGAGAAGAAGGTGCTGAGCTGCTGACACTCTTCACAGTGATCATTTCGCAGGAGGGACGCATCTGGGTGCGGAGAGACTGGGAATGCGGCGATGATGGCGTTTCGCGCGGTTGTCTTGAGATCCTCAATGTCGAGGCCGCTCATCACACGGGCATAAGGCTAGGTGGATCAACGTACAAGCGTCAGAGGGGAAACGGCCAGCCGAAACGGGGTGCGTTGCTGCGAGTCGCGTGAAGGCAGATCCCCCAACACGTACCGCCCTTCCCCCGCGAGGGCCAGAGGGAGCCTGTAAGGGCAGCCGGCCATGCTCTCGATTGTTGCAAGCGCAAGCGGGTGTTGGGCAGCAGAAGGTGGGCCGACAAGCTCGTCAGTTGCAACGCACTGTTGGGCAGCCCGCGTTCTTGGTGCTCAATCGGCGGAGCGAAGGAAGCGCTGAAAAACCTCTACGTCTCCACCGGCGCCCAGCTCAACGACGTACTTGGGTTCGGGTTCAAGACCGATGAGGCCAATTACAGCACCGGGCCCTGTTGCACCCGGGAATTCTCGCAGGTGTACCACCTGATTGAGAGAAAACGATACGCCCGTTGGATTCTCTCCCGCCATCCATCTATCGGAGACTTCAGTGTCGAACCGAGCAGGGTTCCAGCGGCTGTGCGCGTGAATGTCTTCGGCGAAGCCGGCACCAACGAGCAAATCGCGCCAGTCGCACTGAGCAAGCTGGATGGCCTCGCGCAGTTCATCCATGCGGCCCCCGCTGAAACGGATGGCCGCGAACCGGATGCGCTCGAGTCCGCGGGCCCTGTCGTTGGACATTAGCGGCAAGTTGCTGCCGCAACTTTCGACAAGAAGCCGCTCCGCTGCGTCCACGTCCGTTGCTCGAAATAGCGCGAGGACGTGTGCTCGGGTAAGACTGGTTAACTCAACCATGCTGGTTCGGTCAGGCCAAGGTACCGCGCTTCAATTGCGAGTGCCAGGGGAGCCTGCAAGGGCGACCGGCCGTGCTCGGTTGCTGCGAGCGCTCGAAACGCCTTGTTGACCAGTAGGTTCCCGAGAGCTGACTTTCATTAAGTATTGTGCGGTCGTCAGGGAAAGGCCTTCTTGCACCAGCCGCCGCCCAGTTGACGCTCGCGAAACTCAGGCTTGAGCTCACTGCGAGCATCCGGGGTGAGTAATCCGCACGGATCAAACCAGTGTTCGGTTCGAGCGACTCCCAAGATCCGGGGTAGCGTTCCCTGAAACTCGTGATTGTCCGGGCAGCGAAAATGCCAAAGAGCCGACGCGTCGGCGGGCTGCTCAAAACAGATGACATCCTTCACGCCGCCATTGCAGTTCGTTGAAATGACCAAGTACTCCGCGGGAAGAGTCGGCTTGGCATTGGGGATTCGCACGAAGACGTCGTGGTGAAACTCCCCCTGCTGATGATGGCTCAGCAAATCGTACGCACCCCAGTCGCGTCGCACGGACTCAAGAAGTGAGCCAAGCACGCACTCTTCGGCAAGGCGCTGCAGTCGATCCGAAATGAGTGACGATGCTTCGTTGAGCATTGGAAGGCCTCCTAGCCAGTCCATGAGTTGGCGGAACAAGCCGAGCTATTCCAGGGGAGCGCAGAGCTGAAATATCGATTTTGGGTCCAACCCTTGGAGGTAATCGCGCATCTGGTTCTTTGCCTGATGGGCGGGGGCTGAGTTCAGGGCTCTTTCCACTTCGGGATCGAGCTTCGGTTCGGGCTGCTCGTCGATGCAAAGATCGGGTCCCGGCAATCCCGCGCCATTGTCGATGTGCTTGCAGGCAACGACGGTTCCAGCTGGGTCGAATGCGACGAGATCTTCAGAAGAGCCACCTGCGACGTCGTTTCGGACGTAGAGCAACAGTCGCAAAGCACCGTCGGTATCAAAGAAGTGGCGGACCTCAGCGAACGAATCATCGCTTCCTTGGAAGTGAGTGAAAGCCCTGACGGCACCGTGGGCGTCGGTAACAATTGCCTGAAGGCACGCGGGCTTCTTCTGTTCTGCGAAAGCGTGCGAAGCTAGCCCTCCGAGAACCTGTCTAAAGACGCTGCGTGCGCCGCTGAAACAGCGGGCTCGCAGGGGATTGGGCTCGCTCACGACAATTGTCAGTTTGGCGAGGACATTGGGGTCTTCGTCGGTGTTCGTTACGTCTATCGTTGGACGAGGAAGCTGTATGTCCGAGAGGGCTGGGGGATGGGGCGGCGATCGTGAGCTTGGCTTGGTTGCAACGACGATAGAATGGTTGGGGGCTCCCCTTTGCACTCGTTGGGCTTGGAGGTGTTGACCGGCGCAAGCGGACGCCGTAGCGCAAGTCAGAGCGAAGACCATTAAGTCAGAAGCGTTGAGAGTGCGTTTGGGCACAGTGTCCGTCTAACGATAGTGCCGTTCTTTGCCTGTGTTCGTGCTGATGGTCGCTCGAACGGCAGGGTTGGAGCCGTCGTCGTCGCGGAACCGAAACGTAAGAGTCACACTGCAAAGGTTGGACTGGTCGTGGCCATGAGGGGCTAAGAGCTCCAGGAACCATACACGCAGCGACGCCAGTGCGAGACGAAGCGGTTCCCACTGAGGGACGTCGGCTGGATACGGATCATGCGGCAGCAAGTTGAAGCTCGCAACGCTGACACCGGCTCTACGGCAGACCTGTCTAAGATGCGGATACAGCCAGCTCAACCCGCTCTGCGAATGATGAGCCAGGTTATGGGCGATACCACGCAATTCCCTAAAAGACGCCATTCAAACTCCAGGTCGGTAGAAACGTATCGCGCTTCACCAGCGAGGACCAGCTGGAGCCTGTAGGGGTGGCCGGCGGTGCTTGACCGCTGCAAGCGCGTGTTGGGCAATGGAGCGTCGTGTCCCTATGACGAGGTCACCCATGTTAGTGTGTGTGCGCTTCTTCGGCTTCTGCACGAAGTGGCTTTACGATTGCGACCGGAGGTTGAGGCAGAACGGCAGCGCTTAGCCTTTTGAAGTCGGGTGCCCGGGCAGCCCTTCCCGCGTGAGCGAATGCAGCCGCAAGCTTAGCGATTCCGGTGGAGAGGATAACCGCAAGAACAAGATAACCCTCAATCGGGCGGGGCTGGGGCCACGGGTACCACCTCACCGAAGTGAATGCGATCAGACCGAAACAGTTCAACGCGATCTGTTGACGTGAGTGTAGGGAAGCACCGGACCCGTCGGGAAAGGCGACCAGGCAAACCAACGCAATGGCGCTCAGGAGGGAGGCGCCCAGCAGGATGGGCTCCCCCGCGCCCGGAATTTGCGCGAGAAGGACGGCGAGGAGCCGCGAGCGTCGGCCCAGCTGGGCGGCCAGATTGAGGGACATCCTGGTGATCGAATTGGTGGCCTGGGTAGCGATCTACCGCGCGTCACCTAGCGCCAGCTGGAGCCTGTAGGGGCGATCGGCCGTGCTCTCGATTGTTGCGGGCACTTGTTGGGAGCTAGACAGCTAGATGTCTTTGACGAACGAATGGACATTGATGTCGTCGCGTCTTCGCCAACCGAGATGGCTCCAGAACTTTCCGCCGTGGTCGTTATTTCGAAAAACCATGACGTGACACTTCAGCACTCCCATTTCTCGAAGGCCCCAAGTCGCCCGCTCGGCCAGGGCACGTCCAAGCCCGCGTGCACGAAAGTCAGGATGCACGGCGAGATGGTACAGAAATCCGCGGCGGCCATCGTGGCCCGCCAAGACTGCACCGCTCAGGCGCTCTTCGGAGAGCGCGACTTGCCAAAGCTCGATCGAGCCGGGGATGTCTAGACTTGTCATTGCGCGAATGTGCATGGTGTGGCCGTTTTCCGGTCGGCCCAAACGTACCGCGCCTCCCCTGCGGAGACCAGCGACTGAGCCAGAGTTAGCCAGCAGCTATGAGAAGTTGTTCGTTCACGCGGAGAACTGCTGTCCTGACGGATCCACGAAGTGTCAGCGACGAATCCCGACACGAGGGTTATCTTCTGGAGGCCCGAGCCTGCCTATCGAGGCCGAATACCTTGCGTGTATGTCAAGGGTGACATACACTGTGTAAGTGTCTCCGAAAGACAAACCGCTGGTCTGGTTGAGTGGAGAGGTCAAAACCCCTCCGTTCTCAGCAATAGCTCGAGTTGAGGTACGTTTTCTGCTGCGGCGAATTCAGGCCGGAGTGACCCTAGCGATGCCGCACTCGCGGCCGATGCCAGTGATTGGAGCGAGGTGCCATGAATTGAGAGTCCAGGACGAGCGGCGAATCTGGCGTGTCATCTACCGGGTCGATCGAGACGCAATAGTGATCGGAGAGGTGTTTTCGAAGACAACACAGGCAACGCCCAAGGCAGTGATTGAAAGAAGCGAACGTCGCTTCCGGGAATATGATCGCGTATCGAAAGGAGATTTGTGATGGAGCGAAGCAAGCGAAAGCGCTTAGAGAGCGCTGGTTGGAAGATAGGAAACGCAGCGGAATTTTTGGACCTAACGGAGGTTGAGGAGCAGCTGGTGGAGATGAGATTGGCCTTGAGCATGCGGCTTCGGAAGACACGCGAGCACGGGCACTTAACGCAAATGGAACTGGCGAAGCGGATGGGATCCAGCCAATCGCGTGTGGCAAAGATGGAGGCAGGAGATCCAAGTGTAACGCTAGATCTGCTGATCCACGGGCTACTTGCCGCGGGTGCGTCGCGGCGCGAGATCGCAGCTGCGTTGGGCCCAGGGAGGAAGGCTGCGTTCGGCTAACTTTAGAGAGCCTGTAAAGGGGCCCGTTCGTGTTTTTTGATTATCGCACGCTCGCGCAGGAACACTCGGGCAGATGGCATTTCGTCCATTGCGGGGTGTTTGCTATTGAGTCGATTAGATTCTCAAGCCTGGTGAGGGCCCCACGGTCGAGCTCCGGGCCATAGTGCCGTATGGTTCTGTGAAGATCGGCAACTTCCAGGACCCTTCGTACTCAACACGACCACCGGGATAGACGGAGACGCGATACTGGGGACAGGGGTCCAACTCAACCCTTCCACTCCCTGCTGGTGAGCAGCGTCTCGACGGCGCGAAGACAGTCTTCGATCACGGAGAGCTCGCGCTTTCAGCTGCGAGGGCCAGAGGAGAGCGGCTGGGGCGTCAATAGACGTCCTTTTCAGGAACGCCCAACCGGGAAAGCTTGATGAACAGCAAGCCTAGATCGTGGAACGAACCCGAGTCCGGAGTCCAACGATCAACCACGTGATACCGGGTGCTAACCCGACCTTCCACAATCCACCGGGCGCCGTCCATACCGGCGTCTTCGCGACGCCACGAAGGCAGAGCCCAGAACTCTGCTTTCGCTAAAGCGTCTTGAAGGCTTCTCCACTCGTCGGGTGATAGTTCACGGTGCGGCTGCTCGACAATGGCGCCTGGCTCATATCCCCCGGCCCCGCTCAACCGGCTTGCGGCAAGCTTTGCCGAGTTTCGGGTGGCTGAAACACGAATCGTAATTGGCTGGTGAAAGGTTCGCAGCCAGGTGAAACGAAATACATCCACTAAGGCCTCTCCGCAGGAGAGCGACGGTTCGGCCATTCTTCGGAGGTGTCTTGAGTACCAATGTCGTCGAAAAAGGTCGGCGTCAAAATGGGGCTTGCTGTCTCCAAGGCTGGCCACCGGAAAGAAGAAAGCGTCGTCGCTCTGGGGTGGGCACGGCTGCCTCGCTATGGAGGCAGGTGCAGCGGCCACGTTCGGCGCCGGCGTGGCAGCTGGCGCAAGCGCAGTCGCAGTGGACCCGGATGTCGTTGGGTCGGAATGCTGGCAGGCACATAGAACCAGGCCGAATGACATTGGAATCATGAAAAGTCTCATCAACCCTCGCCTGGTTTCGACACACAGCGCTCGCTCGTCTTGGATACGCACGTACCAGAAGTGCAGATATCGTCCGCATAACCTATCGCGCATCCCCTGCAAGGACCAGAGGGAGCCTGTAAGGGCGGCGGGCGGTGCTCGCTTGGTGCGAGCTCTTGTTGGGCGGTTGTTAGCCAGGTTCGTCGTCAGCGAGGAGGTGTTTCCAATAGCGTTCCGGCGCTTCGAGAATCCCTTTGGTGATAGTGTAGTGCGACGTATCCTCGAGGCGAGTGGGTTCGATGCGTTCGCCATCGAATGAAAGCAGGGCTGCTCCCGGGAACGTCAGAATGATGGGTGAGTGGGTGGCAACAACGAACTGTATTCCTCCGGACCGAACAAGCTTGGCCATCTGGCTTAGCACCGCGAGCTGCCGCTGCGGTGAAAGGGCGGCTTCGGGCTCGTCCATCAGGATCATCCCCGGACTGAGCCATGCGGAGAAAACCTCCAAGAATGCCTCCCCGTGGGATCTCGAATGCAGGGATCGTCCGCCGTACCGCGCATAGGGGTCATCTCGGAAGTCAGGATCAGCGCGGCGTTCCTCGAGCAGGCTGGCAAAGTGCGCCTGAAATTCGGCGCGAAAGAAGTACCCGTTCGAGGGCTTGCGACGGAATGCTGCTCGCACAAATGGGAGTAGCTCGCTGCGATTGTGAGGGGCCTTGAGATCGGCAAGCTCGTTCCTGCCACCGCCGGCGGGAGGCAGGCCGCAAGCGGCCGCGATGGCTTCCATTACCGTGGACTTGCCAGAACCGTTCTCGCCGACGAAAAACGTGACCGCGTGAGTAAACTGGAGGTCAAGGGTATGAATGAAGGGCAGGTTTCCCGGAAAGGTGTCCCGCGGGAGGTCGACCCCATCTCTCAAGGACAGACGTTGCAGAAACGGCGGCGTCATTGGGTTCCCCTCTGCTCAGGCTAATGTATCAGGCTTCTTGGGCGGCACCCATCGCAGATCTCCGGCCGTGCTCGATTGCTGCAGGCTCCTTAGCCTCCAAGGGAAAAGGCGCCGTACGCCCAGCTGGTGGCGTGAGTAGTCGATGGTTGCGAGCGATGACTCGGTCGCCAACCCAATGCCCCAGAAGTTCGGATGACTGACTCCTCAAGCCACCTGATCCCCCTGTCTTCAGCCCCCAGCCAGCGCTCCACAGTTTACGAGAAGAGCCGCATTTGGCTGCCGGCAATTTCAGCGAAGCTTCGCCCTAAGAAGTGCAAAATGCCGTCAACTATGGGCTCAATTTGGCGTTCCACGTAGTGTTCGTAGTCGATGGCGGCAGTGAGGTGCCCCGTGGGCTCAGGCCCGGCAAGCGTGATGACATACTCAACGCTCTTAGACGCTTTGGCCTGCTTGCGTGCGGCTTGCACATGTGGGGGCACGTTCGCAACATATTCGCTCAATTCACGGCGCAGCCGCTTGCGATACACGAGTTCCGCATCCAACAGGCCCGCGCGCAGCTCTCGGCAGGTATCTCGAATCAGCTCTTCGTAGGGTTCCTTCAGAAAAATCCGCCGATACAACTCACGCTGAAACCGACGCGCCAACGGTGTCCAATCTGTGCGCACGGCCTCCAAGCCTTTGAAGGTAATTTTCAAGTTCCCGTCTGGTTCCCGCCACGCGCCGGCGTAGCGCTTCTTACTGCCCCGCTCCGACCCGCGCAGAGTGGGCATCACGAACTCTTGATAGTGCGCCTCGAATTCCACTTCGAGATAACAGGGCAATCGAAAGCCTTCGCGGAGCACGCATTGGAAATATTCGTTGAGCTTGCTCGCGAGCTCCTGCCCGAGCTCCCTGCAGGCGTGAGCACTGAGCCCACCGCCCACGTGAACGAAAACCGAATCCGTATCCCCATAGATCACGCTGTGGCCCGCCGCCTCGATAAACTCGCGCGTTTGCCCGAGGATCTCATGGCCACGTCGCGTAATCGAGGCAACGAGCTGAGCGCTCGCGAAGCGACATCCAGGAGTACCCAGCACCCCGTAGAATGAATTCATCAAGATCTTGATGGCCTGGCTGAGGGCTTTGTCTTCCTTCGCTTTGGCTTCATCCCGTGCGGACCACAGGCTTTCGATGAGCCCCGGCAAGATGTGTCGCTCGCGCGAGAATTCGGCGCCAGCGAAGCCCGGGACGCGATCATTTCCGGGCTGAGCCAGGCCCAGCGGGTCGATGCAAAACGTTCGTATGATGCTCGGATACAGGCTCTTGAAGTCCAACAGCAGCACGTTCTGATAGAGGCCCGGTTTGGATTCCATCACGAACCCACCGGGAGCGGAGTCGTGGCTCGAAGCTGCCGAACGAGCGTTGGCCACAAACCCTAAACGATGCAGGCGCGGCAAGTAGAGATAGTCGAACGCGGCGACGGACCCACCCTGACGATCGAGGGCAAGGCCAGTGAGCGCTTGTCGCTCCACGACAAACCGGATCAAATTCGCGCGCTCAAAGATATCCAAAACGAGCTGACAATCCTCGAGGTTGTACGCAACCAGCGCAGGCTTGTCCTCGTGATACAGCCGCACGATTTCACGCTCCGGATCCAGGGAGTGTTCGATCTTTTTGCCTCGCCCCAACAGCTCCTGAGCCACGTTTTCGAGCGCGAAGCTTTCGAACGCCCACGTGGCGCTCCGCAGCGTCGCGATCCCATCGAGCACCACACGCCCGGGAACCCTCGCCGCAAATGGCTGCTGCGGATTTCTTGGGATCATCACCTCTGCTGCGCCCCGTTGCCTTCCTAAACGCAAGCTGGCCCCCGCCTTGCGACAGATCTCCCAGAGCACACGCAAATCATAGGCCACGACATTCCACCCGATCAGCAAATCGGGATCTGCGGCGGCGACCCAATCAGAAAAAGCTTCAATCACGTCGATTTCCGTTGCCAGATAGCGCACGGATTGCAGTGCAATATCCCGGCTTCCCTCCGCGAGCATGAACACCTTGGCTTCCCCCTCGCAGATGCCGGCAATCGACAGCAGCTTACCGTCTAAGCCTTCCGTTTCAATGTCCAGCGCCAGAAGCCGGAGTGTTTTCTTAAAGTCGGAGCGCTCCACACGCGGGTTCTTGAAACAGAGCACACCATCGCGCGTCTCGGCCGGACCGGTCACTCGCAAGCTGCCGGTCACGAAGCGCTCCATGAGGAAACGATCCACGGGCTTGATGTCGGCCTCGTGGGGTGCGGTGCCAATGCCCTTCAGCCGCCGCGCCTCCGCCTGCAAATCGCCCTCCCTTGAGAAATAGAGAGCATCCACCGCTCGGCCACGCATCGACTGAAGCCCAACGGGCTTTCTCTCGTCCGCCCTAGCCGCCTGCTCGCGATCCAGGAACATGACTGCGCGCTCGCGCGTGAGCGTGATGTGAACCGGGTGCGTTTCGGAGGTGCCCCACAAATAGAGCCGCAAGCCATCGCGTTCGTCACGCCACTCTTTTGACAGCAGCATCGCTTCGCAGCTCTGTGGTCCCACGGGAACCATTGTTGCGTTGCGCCTTCAGCCTTTGGCTCTGAAGAGCGCGCACCAACGCCGTTGCTCAACCAGGCCCGAATGCTTTGGATCGATCACTGAAAGCCAAATGTGGCCTTTTGCTGCCCAACTTGCAATCTGATTCATTTCAGCCCGCCGCGAAGCACCGATGTGCCCGCTCCACTCGCGGGAAAGAGCACCGCCTGTTTGACCTTCGACGGTGGCTTCTGAAATTGGTGACGCGTTCAGTTTTGACGCCAACGAGATCACTGCCGCTACCGTTGCCAAGGTGGTGACCCTCAACTCCTGGCACCACGTGGCCATTGTTCAGGACGCGACGCACGCGCAGAGCATTTGCGTGGACGGGGTTGCGGCTCCTGGCACTCGCCCACCCCAGCATTGTGAGGGTACGAGCCCCTTTCATATCGGCTCGGCCGAAGGCTAGCTAGCCAGAGCACAGGCCAATTTATCCTTTAGGTGGCGCGTTCTGCGGATGCCAGGCAGACTGCGCCCATGATAAAGACTAATCGTTGGGCGCTTTCGTTGGGTTTGCTCGGTGCTTTCGCTGCTGGCTGCGATAAAGATGCTGGGATCACCGGTATTCCGGGGGGCGCGGCGGGTTCCGATGCGATGGTTGCAGGCTGCGTAGATGCAGGCACCGCGATGTTGACGGTGGTGATCAACGGCTTGCCTTCAGGTGCGGCCGCAAACGTCGCACTGACCGGCCCGACTGGAGCACAGACGGTTACCGCTACGACCACGCTGTCGCTCGGTGGAGGTACGTATGTCGCGACGCCAAACGTTGTGACCGTCGCCGATCCCGTCGTCCGCTCTGTCTACAAGGGGATCAGCGCCACCACCTGTGCCAAAGAAGGCACGCCTTCCACGCTCACTGTTAACTACACACTGGTTCCGACCAGCAACAAGCTTTGGACCAACAACGGTCCCGGTGGCACCGGAACGCTCGCCTTTGCTTCGCCCAGTTTGCGCGCCACCGGCAGCCCGACCCCCGCGCATTCACAGATGAATCCGCGTCCTGCCGACGTGGCCTTCGATAAGGATGGCAACCTTTGGGTGGCAAGTGGCGAACCCGATACTGGGATTCGCCGCTTTCCGGCGGCTGCGATTGCAGGTGCTGCACCGGCGACGCCTGACGTTGTGCTCACGGGCGAAGCGTTTTCCGGCGGTGGCATCCCCACGATCGCGGGCCTCGCCTTCGATGCCACTGGCAATCTTTGGGTGAGCAAGGTTGCCGAATCCGCCGTTATCAAATTCACCCCCGCACAAATCGCGGCCACCGGAACGCCCACACCCAGCGTGAAGATCACAGGCTTCATGGGAGGGGCGGGCGCCTTGGCATTTGATTCCGCTGGAAACCTGTGGATCGCTGCGGCTCGGCCTGTTCGCTACAACGCTGCAAACTTGGGGGCGAGTGGAAGCCGTGCGCCGGACGTGGTGTTGAACGGGCAAAGTCCGCCACCGGTTATCATCGAACTTACCGATCCGCTGGGCTTGGCTTTCGACAAGACCGGCAATCTTTGGATCAACTTTGGCGGCCTACTCGCGCGCATCACAGCCGCGGAACAAGCCAGCTCCGCGCCTTTCACCCCTGTGATACAAATATCAACCAGCGTGCTGGGTTTGCCCGAACGCTTGGCCTTTGACGAAAGCGGTGCTTTGTGGTTTTCGGGCGCAGTGGGGAAGATTGTTTCCATCAGTGCGGCCGAGTTGGCGGCAGGGACGAGCAATACACCTGTGGTGGTCAGTGGTGTTGGGGTGGAATACGCGCCCGCGTTGGCATTTTTCCCGGCCCCTCTGGGCTTGCCGGTCTTTCACTCGCTGCCCTGAACCCTTGTGTCTCCCCGCATTGCAAGCAAGCTCGTTCAGGGATAAATCGCGGCTGTTGTGAACTCGCTACCTCCTTTGGCATGGCTCGCCCCGATTGCTTTCCCCTTCGTCGCCATGGTTGGCCTATCGGTACTCACGCTGATGCGGTGGCGAGAAGACCTCAGAAATGATCCCTCGACTTATGAATGCCCATCAACCGCCCAGGACATTGCCGGCGGAAACGAGTGGCCCACCGTGGTCGGGAAACTCGTTGATGAACGCACTGGGGAGCCGATTGCATCTGCCAGCGTGGGGATTGGCCCGAACGGCGGTGAGCTTGTTACGCGGACGGTTGAAACGGACATGTCGGGGCACTTCAAGGTTGGCGGAGTCGGTTTACCTAACTTGAACAACCAAGATCGAATGGGCTCAGCTTCAGGAACCGTGCTATTGCCTGCGGGGTGAGTGAACGCCGACTGGAAGTTCGAGTTTTCGATAGTCACGAAAAAGCTCGTGCGGCTGACGTCGCCGAGTGGTCTCAGATGACCAAAGAGGATAGGCTGCGGATCGGCGCCGAGCTTCATGCCTTCTGGGTCCGGAACTACTTCCCCAATGCTCCCCGATTGGATCGAATTGTGCGCGTTGTTCAACGTCCACCGCGTTGATTTCTTGTTAATCGGTGGACAGGCGGTGATAGCCCATGGCTATCCCCGATTGACCAAGGACATGGACCTCTGGGTTCGACCGACCACGGCGAACGGCGCACGGCTTTTGTCGGCGCTTGCTGAGTTCGGGGTGGAGATCCCCGGTTTTACCGCCGAACGATTCAGTGATCCCGCCACGGTTGTCATGCTGGGACGTGAACCCTTTCGAGTCGATCTTCTAACGCACATTCCGGGCGTAGAGTTCGACGCAGCATGGGGACGAAGGAGCAAAGTGCTGCTAGACGGCACCGAGGTGGCGCTCATTGCGAAGGAAGATCTCATCACCAATAAGAAAGCGGTGGGTCGGCTTCAAGACTTGGCGGACGTTGAAGCGTTGGAGGCTGTAAAGTCTTGACTTGAGCCGGTAAGGTGCACGCGCGACTTGGCTCACCCGTCGATAGCGCCGAGCGGCAAAGTCGACGTGAGGCTCAAAAGCGCCTCCAAATCGCCACGGGTGAGGCGTGCGGAGAGCGCTTGATCACCGCCTAGGATGCCGGCTACAAGGTCACGCTTTTGGGTTTGGAGTTGGGCCACGCGTTCTTCGACGGTGCCTTTAGCGAGCAGGCGATAGGCAATGACGTTGCGCGTCTGACCGATGCGATGGGCGCGATCGATGGCTTGCGCTTCGGCAGCTGGATTCCACCAAGGATCGAGGATGAATACGTAGTCGGCACCGGTCAAGTTGAGGCCCACGCCGCCCGCTTTCAAGCTGATGAGAAACACGCCGATGGACGGATCGGATTGGAAGCGCTCCACGCACGCGGCGCGATCACGCGTCTTGCCATCCAGATACTCGAAGGCGATCTGCTCGTCCGTGAGGCGCTCCCTTACAATCGAAAGGAGTGACGTGAACTGCGAGAAAACGAGGGCTCGATGTCCCTCTTCGCGCAGCGCGCGCAGGCGCTCCAAGAGGCAATCGACCTTGGAGCTGCTTTCACCGCGGCGGCCTTTGTCGATGAGGCCGGGGTGACAGGCCGCTTGCCGCAGGCGCAGAAGGGCTTCCAAAAGGTGGGGTGTGGCTCTTTCGACACCAGATTGCGCGACTTTTTTGGCGATACTGGCCTGATAGTGAACGAAGAGTTCGTCGTAGAGGGCCCGTTCGCCGGGCTCTAGATCGACCAACAGCGTTTGTTCGACGCGTTCTGGCAGCTCCTTGGCCACCTCGCGCTTGGTGCGCCGTAGTACAAAAGGCCGCACGAGCGTGCGCACGAGCTTGAGCACCTGTTCGCTGGGTTTCGAGCTTTCGAGCGCGCGCCGTAAAGCTGGCAGCTCGGCGAGTAGGCCAGGATTGAGGAATTCAAACAGCGACCACAGCTCGCCCAAATGATTTTCGACCGGAGTTCCGCTCATTGCGATGCGCCGTTCAGCCCGTAGGAGCTTGGCGCATTTGGAGGTAGTGCTGTGTTTGTTTTTGATGGCTTGGGCTTCATCCAAGACGACGCAACCAAAATCAACTTCACCGAAGAGCGCAATGTCGAGCCTGAGCGTGCCGTAAGTGGTGAGGAGGACTCCCGGTGCGCTCAGAGCCTCCTTCTTTCGCTGCCGATCAGAGCCCCAGTGGGTACGGATCGGAAGCTCAGGTGCGAAACGTGCTGCTTCATCGCGCCAATTGGAGAGGAGCGAGCGCGGCACCACGATCAAGGTAGGCTTCGTCTTTCCTCGCCGTTTATGGGCTGCCAGAAGGTAGGCGAGCACCTGAATCGTCTTGCCCAGACCCATATCGTCGGCAAGGCACACCCCAAACCCAAGCTTGCCGAGCGTCGTCAAGAAGCCAAGCCCCTGCGCTTGATAGGGCCGCAACGTTCCGATGAAACCCTGTGGTGGCGCAGCAGGCTCCACACTTCGAAATTCCCGCACCTTGCGCTCAAGTGCGCGGAGCCCCCGAGCCTCAGAGCCGTCTTCCGGGAGCGCACTCAGCAGTGCTTCCGCCAACCCGATCTGTCGCGACGAAAAGCGCAGAGTGCCCCCTTTCTCGGCTGAAAGCTCTGCGACCAAGCCCCAACGCTGCATCCATTCTTCCGGCAACACTCCAAAACTGCCGTCGCCCAAATCTACTATGTGTTGCTTGTGCTTGATCGCAGCCAGCAACTTTGGAAATGGCAGGTCAGCGCCGTCGAACTTTGCGCTCCCTTTGACCTCAAACCAATCAATCCCTGAATCCACCTCGATCGCGAAGCCCTTGGCTGAACGGTAACGTTTGCCTTCCGCGCGCACTAACCACCCGGCCGCCAGCAGTTCCCGAATCGCGATCGCAACGCGCTTTTCCTCAATGGCAATGCCAAGGTTCGGTGTGCGGGAGTTACCTAACAGCTTGCCGACGAAACCTAGACGCCTCAGCAAATCCAAGGCATCTCGCTCGGCATCTCGATCCCGTTCCCAAACCCGGCGCCCCTCGATCAGCACGGGCGACGCTTGTTCGGCTGGGATCTGTCGCTCCCCATAATCGAAACTGACACGCCCTCGCAGCTTTCTTCCGCCCGGAGCTTCGAGCTCTAGAAGAGGCGTGGGCGCCTGCTGCTCCACACGTTCGTAGTCCGGCGGCAGGATCACTTCCGAAACGCCACGCCTTCCGAGCACGCGTTCGACGAACTCGGGGATCTCGGCCTCCGTCAGATGCCCCAGCGTCGGCTGCGTCAGGAGTGCGATGAGCCAAGGCGTATCCGTCGCAGCACATCGCAGAAGTTCGGAGCCTAAGATGAGGGTACCGTCCGTATGTACGTAACGCACACTCCACACTGAGCGTCGCTCGCCGTCCAAGAATAATTCTGGCTCGATCTCAAACAGGCGTGCGGATTTTGGCCCTTTCTTATCTTGTTCGATGAGCTTCAGCAGCAGGCGATACTCTTCCGGATCCTCCAAGCTCAGCAACGGCCAAGCTAACATGCTGCCGAAGTCGTACCCGGGTTCCTGCCTTCGCCTCTGGCTCACGTGTTCGCCGCGTGAAAAACAGAACCAAGCAAGATCGCGTTCGCGCCGCAGATCCGAAGGAACGACCCGGCAGCGGCCACTCTGTGCCAACTTTCGAAGAACACTCGGCGCGGTGAACGGGGTCAAGGTGATTTTGCGCAAGTTGGACGCCGGATAATACTGGTTGGCAGTCAACGAAGCCGGCAGAAGCCCGTAGAGTTCGCGATCCAGATCGTGAAGGAACGCGTCCGGTTCGAGCCTTTCTACCGAGCGAAAAGCGTCAGCTGCAGCTCCCACCTGACGTTGACCCACTGCCAACGTGGTCTCATTCGGGCCCAAACCCGGCGTTAAGAAGTACAGAAGCTCAAGCTTTCCGTGTTCATTCGTGTCGTGGTGAGTTGCCGCGCGGGCTGCCAGGTCCCGCCAGCTGGAACTGCGTTGACCGATGCGCACTCCGACCAGCGGGCGCCCGAAAGAGTCTTTGTGTTCGTGATCGAGTTCGTCGGGATCGTTGGGATCGTCGGGATCGTCGGGATCGTCGAGATCGTCGGGATCGTCGGGATCGTCGATTTCTCCTGCGAGATCCTTGAGGATCTCGCCATTCGGTGAAAACGAGGCGCACGTCGCAGCGTTCTTCACCAGTTCAGAGCTGACACACTGCAAGGCTAACGCGAACAAGTGCTTGCAAGCTTTCCCATGTTCAAAAAAGAACGGGCACGAGCACGCATAGTCCAGTCGATTTTCCGAGCGCCTGAATACTGTCACGTACTCATGGTTGCCAGTCACACGCGCGGCGAGGGTGTCTTGGTCTGAGGCAGGGATCCGATGAATGGCCTGTCGCCCCACGTATCCCAACGCGCGGTTGCGCATATCGATCGGAAACAATTGGGCAATTGCCGCAAACCCTGAATTGACTTGATGGGGTGCGTCTTGCGCCACGTCGCGAATCAACCACAAGCGGGCGTGCGCGTCACGCAGTTCGTGAGAAACGAAGATGTTCGCAGGGCTGGAAGGGCCGGACACAACGAGCCGATCGTGAGCGGATCGACACTGGTGGATGCCTTGATCTGGCTTTGGCGCGGCCACCCGATCAAATAAGGCTCAGCCGGCAAGCGCTTGCAAGCGCTCTCATTTGTGGTCCGGGCGTTTAGCGTTTAGCGAGCGCGTCGGCGCAGCGAAAGGCTAAGGCCATGATCGTGAGCGAGGGATTGAACCCGCCGTTCGTCACGTGCAGCGAGGCATCAATGACGTAGAGGGTGTCGTGTCCGTGCACGCGGCCCCATTCGTCAGTGACCGAAGAGCGGGGATCAGTACCCATGCGGCCATGCGGCACGTACCATTTGGCTTCAATGGCAACGGGTGGACGCCTACGCCCGGAGTAGAGCCGTGTTGACCCTAACCGCGCCGGCGCCAAGCCGCCAATGCGAGCGCACCCAGACCCAACCAGCCGAGAGCCTGAGAGGGCGATGGACTGTGCGCGCCGCCGCCGCCGCCGCTCTTGACTGACCCAAGGTTGCCGTTTGACGTGGCAGCCCCACCTGTGCCGGAACTTGCAGTGGCACCGCCGGAAGTCGGCGAAGGTGTATTGCCCGCGCCGCCAGCTGCGCTGCTGAGGCCGCCGGTATTTCCCGGATTCGGGGCTACCGAGCCGCCAGTACTTGCTCCGCCGGAACCTGAACCGCCGGTTGCTCCGCCAGGGGTCACATTCCCGGGGAGGGGTGTGTTGCCAAGCTGAAAGGGAGCTGAGTGGAACGTCGTCGCTTCTTGATCCCCTGAGCCGGCATGCGCTGCAGCAATCACGAAACTGCTGGCGTCCACGGTGAAGGGGCCAGTGTAGATTTCGCCAACCATTTGGAGCACGCTAGGTATGGTGCCGTTGGTTGTGTAGCGGATCTCGCTCGCTGCGGGCGTGGTCGTGAGGGTCACGGTGACGGGCCCCACAAGCTGCGATCCTCCGTCGGGTGAAAAAGTGAGCTGTGGAACCGGCGTTGAGGGAACGCCGCGCCTTTGGGCAAACAACCAAGGCACGAAGTCCATGTCGCCCGGGCGGCTCATGCCGTAATGGTCGCCCCGCGCCCCCTCGGTATAATACGGGCGACCCCCGGCTTTCGCGATAGCCTCGAACATGGTGCGATCGCTCGCCTCGGGAACGATGCCGTCACCCGCGTTGTGGAACGCCCAAACAGCCATATTTTTAAGGCGTTCGGCAGCCTGAGGCGAGCCGCCACCATCCGCGGGCACACCCGCCGCAAACAGCTCGGGAGTGCGGGCGATCATGTCCCAGGCTCCGTAGCCACCCATCGAGACCCCCATCACGTAGATGCGATCGGGATCGATGTTGGGGTGCTGCTGCTGAAGAGCCTGCAGCATCCGACGTGCTTCTGCCAGGGTGGTGGACTCTGGGAGAGTGTCGACGTTGTAAGAATCCGTGTTGCCCCAATTCCAGGTGACGTACGCTGCGGGGGGCATCTCGGTGCCGTCGTACTCGGAGTTCGGAGCCCGAGGGACCATGATGTAAGAAGGATGGGTTGCCTGATTGGCCAAGACAGCCTGAAGTTGGCAAGTCCAGCCGTCGTCGACAGGGGCCAGGTGGTTGCCCGTGCCGAACGAGCCCGCTCCGTGGAGGAAGATAACCAGTGGATACTGGGTGCCAGGGCTGTTGGTGGGCGGCTCCCAGTACGCGCAATCCATGCCATTCTGGCTGCAGCTTTTGGTGGCAGCGCTTGAGGTGGGCATGCCCTGCGGACAATCCGCGTAGGCGGCGTGGCTGAACAAGGTTGCGCTGATTCCAATGAAACTTGCTATAATAGGCGATGCATATTGGGCTCCACGTGGGCCGAACTGCGCTGGAAGCTAGCGTGCTCCGAGCGGAATGTATCTACCCAAGCGTACTGCCTCAGCCACTCGCTGGGTGCGGTGGCACGTGGGAAAAGTTTACCGCTTGCCCTAATGTTTTAACTGGCCACGGAAACGCTGGGCTCCGTCGCAAGTATAAAGCGTTTCCCCGGTGGTACGACAGACTCATTCGCTCGCACGGCTACGCGCCGAGCCGGGCTGCGACCACTTCGGCTGAGGCCACTGCCGCGTCGATCCCGGCGCCATGGAAGGCTGAGCCCGTCACGTGAATGCTCAACGCTTGAAGTGCGCGATCGACTGCGGCAGCCTGTATTTGGTATTCGGGTGTGAACAACGGGAGCGCTTCAGTCCAGCGCGAGACCCAGCAGCGCTCAGGTTCACCGCTCACTGTGAGTACTTGTGCGATCGCGAGGCTGGCCTCGGATGCGAAGCGGGCGTCGCCCCAGGTGGTGAGTGCGTCGCCCACCGGACGGAAGAAAACGCGCAACAAGGCGTGATCTTGTGGGACACGGTCAGCAAATTTGTGATCGACTAGGCTGAGCGCGCGTAGTCCCACATTGGCGAAAGTATCTGGGAAAATCAGGCCACCTCCACTCGGATAGTCTCGAAACTGCGCCGAGCGATAAAGCAAGTTGACGCTGACATTGGAGGTCAGCGGCGCGCTGCCGAGTGGTTCGCTTTCCGGCAGTGCAAGCGGCTCCAGAATCGACGCTGCGATGCGTGCCGGCGCAGCCAGCACGACGGTATTCGTGTGCAGAGACCTGCCGTTGTCAAGCTCAACAGCGAGAGCTTGGGCTTGGCGCCGGAGCGACTTCACCGGGGCGCCAAACTCAACCCGTGTCTTCCCAACGTGCTCCAGCAAGGCATCCGTCAATTGCCCCATGCCTTTCGCCAGCGAACGGATGCCCCGACCTAACTCCTCTTTCGGAACCTGAAATCCAAGGCTTCGCGCAGCTTCGCCGGGCGGCAACAAGACGAGCTCAGCGCCTTCGATCGCGTAAGTATCCGTTGTTAGCTGGTCAACCAGGGAGCCCTCAATGCCAAGCAGTTCGCAGAGTGCTGGCACCGAACGGCTGCGCGCCACAAAGCCCTCCGCGCCCAACTCAACGATCAGTTCGCCTTCTTGAAAGGTATGAATTTGGCCGCCCGCACGCGAGGAAGCTTCCAGCACCAACACTTCACGGCCTGCGCTTACCAGGCGTGCCGCGACGGCAAGGCCTGAAAGGCCTGCTCCTAGGATAATGACCGGATCTTGGCTCACTGAAAATCCGAGGGATCCTCTTGGATTTCAAGGCGCTCCGCAAGTGAGGCTGGCAGCAATCGAATCAAGGGGGAGCGTTGCTAGAAGATTCTCCCTTTGGCGCGTGCCCTAGCGCGTGGCTCGACGCTCAAGGCTTTGGAGGCAAAGGCCCGATCGTCACGTTCCGGTACTCGACTTCAGCGCCTTCTGCTTGGAGCGCGATCTTGCCGTGATCTGCGGTGCAGTTGAATCCGTCGTTAACTAGAACACCATTGACCCAAGCCGTGATGCCGCGCCCTCGGGCTTCAATGACCATGCTGTTCCATTCGCCGGCGGGCTTCTCAGAGTCATCGGTGAGATTCAGGATCCGTCGCGCGTCGCTCTCGCTGCCACCGTAGGCCTGCCCATCATCGCGAGGACGCCGGGCGTCCATGTTGGGGACTTCGATATTTTCCTGAATGCACCAGAAATCGCCCGCATCGCCGCTAAAGAGCTGCACCTCGATCGACTTGGGGAATTGGCCGTAGAGTGCGCGTATGTCGGAGGCGTGCACCAGAACTCCGGCATTGCCCGGTGTGGCTGACCAACGCCATTCTAATTCAAGGTGATAGTCTCGATACGTTGCGTTGGTGAGCAGGTGCGAGTTGAACGTCCCCTGAGTCGCGATGACACCCCCGCGCACAACGAAACTATCCGGTGCCGTGGGTGTGTCGTCTTTTCCTGGTTCGTCCGCGGTCCAGCCGGTAAAATCAACGCCATTGAAGAGCATCGTCTTCGTAGTGGGTGTGATGCTGCCGTCAGCGTTGGGAACCATGCTTCCGCCGCCAGCTTGCCCAAGGCCCCCGCCCAGGCCGGAGCTAGCAGTGCCTCCCGAACCACCGCTGCTGACAGACGAGCCACCGGAGGCTGGGCTTCCGCCGCTGTTTCCAGGGGCACCGCCTGTATTCGGACGCCCGCCGGCTGGGCTGGCTGGGTTGTTGATGCCGCCAGTCCCGCCACCAGATCTTGGCGGCATGGCTGCGTTGTCCGACGTCATCGCGGGGTTGGCGGCTGCGCGTGGATCCCCCGAGGAGCAGCCCAACGCGGCGAACGTAAAGAGCATCAGAGGTAGGTTGAGGTGTGAGCGCAGCATAGCGAAGGCCACTCCGTTAAGATGGATTGCCCGAATGTGCCCATCAGCAGCGTTGCTGATTCACACCATCGGGCATGATTGGGAATGCAGGCGTCGCTTCCGACGGCGCCCAATGTCGCTACAGGTTGTCGCTTTGCGGACGAAATCGGTATGGCATCGCTTTGGAGGGATTTGTCATATATTACGCTGCGACGCCGGATTCTGAGATTGGAACCAAGGAGTACCCGGCATTAAGGCAAGAAGAGAGCCTCATGTTGTGGTATCTTCTTGTGCGATGAAGACGATCTTCTCCAAGCCACTCGACACACCGGAGCTCAAAATAGGCGCGATGGGGGTGCAGGAGCAGATGCTGCCTGGGCTGGTGCACCGCCCGGGCGGCACTCAAGATTATCTCTTTATGTTATTCTACGAGGGCGTCGAGCTGGATGTGGCCGGCAACTCGGTGCCACCCAGAACGCTCATCCTGTGGGGACCCGAGCATGCCCATCTTTACGGCAATCGCGAACGGCGCTGGAAGCACACTTGGGTGCACTGCGCTGGAACGATTATCGCGCCTCTGCTACGCGCGCTGAATTTGCCACTGGGCGTTCCGATCTACGATGCGGATCCGGCGGTTGCAGAGCACTATTTTCTAGCACTTTATCGCGAGCTGACGGGGCCACACTCACCCGATGTGGTGATCGCCAAAAATACGCTTGAGAGCTTTCTGCGTGAGGTGCGGCGTCGCAGTGAAGGGCATCGCGTTGGTGCGCAACCCCCCGAACGCCTACTCAAGGTCAAGAATTACATCGAATCTCATTCGGAAGAGCCCATTCGTTTGGCCGACTTGGCGGAGCGCGCGGCTTTGTCGCCCCAGTATCTATGCAGCGTGTTTAAGCGCTATTTTGGGGTAACGCCGATCGATCTTTTGATACGCCAACGCATGCAGCGGGCGCAATATCTGTTGCAAGATGAGAATCTGAGCGTGGGGGAGGTGGGCGCACGCGTTGGATACGAAGATATTTTCCAGTTTTCTAAGCTCTTCAAGAAGCATATGGGCGTTAGCCCCAGTCGGATCCGCCGACCCGCGGGGTGAGCCCCGGTCAGGCATTGCTGGAGCGGAGGTGAAGAAATCACATGCGGCGCTGAAGCCTTGCCATGGGTCTGTGCGCCTCCGGCAGGCAAGCTGACGCGAGGCCTCGACCATGCGCATTCAACAATCGTTCTGCTATCCTGTGTTTCAACCCACTGGCATGTCTTTGCACGAGCTCTTGGGTGCCGCACGGCGCATTGGGTATCGCGCGTTTGAGCTCTGGGATCGGGGTCCGGACTTCGACGAGCTGGTGGAGCTCTCGCGGCGGCATGAGCTCACGATTGCCAGCATGAGTGGCCACGGAAATTTGGAGCGAGGTACCAACGATGAGCGAGAGCACCCGCGGATTCTGCAAGAGCTGACCGAAAGCCTGCAGATTGCCGCTGCCACTGGCGTGCGTTCGCTGATCTGCCTAAGTGGCAATCGAATTCCCGGGCAAGGGCCTGAAGAGGCGGCTCAGGCTTCTGCTCGTGTACTTTCCCGAATAGCACCGCTCGCCGAGCGGCTGGGGGTCAACTTGAATCTTGAGGTTCTTAATAGCAAAATCGATCACCCCGGTTACGAATGCGACAGCGTCGCAGCGACACGGCGGGTGCTGGAGCTTGTGAAGAGCCCGCGCGTGCGGATGCTCTTTGACATCTATCATGTGCAGATCATGCAGGGTGATGTGATTCGAACCATCCGAGAGAACATCGATTGGATTGGGCATTTTCATACAGCGGGTAATCCGGAGCGGCGCGATCTGGATGAGGCACAGGAGCTGTGTTATCCCGCCATTTGCCGGGCCATCGCGGCAAGCTCGTATGCCGGGTTCGTGGGGCACGAGTTCAAGCCGCGCGTGCTGGGGCTGGAAGCGCTTGAGGCCAACTTCAAAGTCTGCGATCAAGCTTAGCTCGCGACTAAGGGGGCCGCCCTGAGTGATCGGAAGCTGTCTCCCCCGCCTGAGCGAAGGCGACAGGCCCGGGGGCGACACGGGGAGACCGCCGAGCGACGCGTGTTTCGCGGCGTCGAGGCGAGAGGGGGCAGCAGATCCAGCGAGCCTGGGCTAGGCTGCGCGCCCTCATGACCCGACAGCTACTTGTGACGAGCGCTCTGCCTTACGCCAACGGACATGTCCATATTGGACACATGGTGGAGTACCTGCAAACGGACATTTGGGTCCGATTCCAACGGCTTTTTGGCAATCGTTGCCATTACATTTGTGCTGACGACACGCACGGCACCAGCATCATGATTCGAGCCAAGCTTGAGGGGCGCAGCGAAGAGGCGCTGATTGCCGAGATGAGCCAGGCGCATCAAGCTGACTTTAAGGCTTTTCAGATTGAGTTCGACCACTATGGCAGCACCAATTCTGCCGCCAATCGGGCATTGTGCGGTGAATTTTGGCAAGCGCTGCGAGCGGAAGGCTTGGTGGTCCAGAAGGAGGTGACGCAGCTTTATGATGCTCAGGCTGGGATTTTTCTGGCCGATCGGTTTGTGAAGGGCAACTGTCCGAGTTGCAATTCGCCGGACCAATACGGGGACAATTGCGAGAAATGCAACGCAGCCTACAGCGCCGTGGATCTCAAGAATCCGCGGAGCATTCATAGCGGCAGTGTGCCGGAGCTGCGCAGCGCTCAGCACCTCTTCGTGCAAGTCGAGAAGCTGCATGCGTACCTCGAGGAATGGACCACCTCAGGCACCTTGCAGCCTGAGATTGCCAATTATTTGAAAGGGCATTTTCTCTCCGCGGAGCTGCGCGATTGGGATGTGTCGCGGCCCGCTCCTTACTTCGGCTTCGAGATCCCCGATGCGCCCGGCAATTTCTGGTATGTTTGGTTTGATGCGCCGATTGGCTATCTGGCTTCAACGCAGGAATGGTGTGCCGCAACCGGCCAGGATTTCTCGTATTTTTGGCGCTCGGAGGCGGTTGAGATCCACCACTTCATCGGCAAAGATATCGTCTACTTTCACACGCTGTTTTGGCCGGCGATGCTGAAGGTGGCGGGGTATTCCTTGCCCAGGCGCGTTCATGTGCACGGCTTTCTTACCGTGAATGGCGAGAAGATGAGCAAATCGAAGGGCACGCAAGTGAAAGCTTCGAGCTACCTGGAGCACTTGGACCCAGCTTATCTCCGCTATTACTACGCCTCCAAGCTGAACGCGGGGGTGGATGATTTGGATCTCAATTTGGAGGAGTTCATCGCCAAAGTGAATTCGGATTTGGTGGGTAAGGTGGTGAATCTGGCGAGTCGCACGGCGCGCTTTGCGAAATCGCTGGGCTTGGCGGAGGTGTACCCCGCAGATGGCGGTTTATTTCAGAATGCGGCGCTGGCGGGCGCCGAGATTGCGAAGTCGTATGAAGACTGCGATTTTGCCAAGGCAACGCGCTTGATCATGGCCTTGGCTGATCGCGCCAACGAGTACATCGATCGCGTCGAGCCTTGGAAGCTGGCAAAGGCTCCGGAGCGGGCCGCGGAGCTGCAAGAGGTCTGCACGGTCGCGTTGAATCTTTACCGACAATTGGTGCTTTATCTTTCGCCTATTCTACCGAAGCTGGCGACCGATAGCGCGGTTCTGTTGAATTGCTCGTTTGAACGCTGGGAGCTCGCGCAAACGCCACTTTTAGGCACAAAAATCGGTGAATTTTCGCACCTGATGACGCGCGTAGATCCTAAAAAAGTGCAAGCGATGATTGATAGCTCCATCGACGTGGAGACGGATGCGGCTCAAGCCAAAGCTGCGAATGCCGTCGCAAGTGGAGCCGCCGATGCTGCGGCAGCCGCTGCGGTCGTGGGTGCGGGGGGTGCGGGGGGTGTGGGGGGTGAGTTGGTGGAAGGTGGCCTAGATGAGCCTTTAGCGAGCACCATCACGGTGGATGAGCTCGGAAAGGTGGATCTGCGTGTGGCGAGAATCTTGAAGGCAGAAGCCATCCCGGAAGCCGACAAGCTGTTGAAGTTGACCGTTAGCCTGGGAGGAAACGAGACGCGCACGGTGTTTGCGGGGATCAAGTCCGCGTACACGCCGGAGTCTTTGGAGGGTCAGCTGGTGGTGATTGTAGCGAACCTGGCGCCGCGTAAAATGCGTTTTGGCACGAGCGAAGGCATGGTGTTGGCCGCAGGTGCGGGCGGCAAGGAACTCTTCCTGATGTCACCGCATTCTGGCGCGAAACCTGGGCAAAGATTGCATTGAAGACGATGGTTGAAACGCCAAAGCCTCTTTTGCTCCAATCAGAGTGATCCCATCTCTTTCTTCTCGGGCTTGAGTCGTTGAAACAACTTGAATGGAACGCTCAGGCCGCAGAAGCTTTGTGTAGTAGCGAAGGTGCGGGCTTGGGGTCGTGTCGGTCAGTTTTGCTTCCCACAGTTCGTAGACTTTGCGGTCCCGCAAGATGACGAAGTCAACTTCTCTTTGTTCCTTGTCACGAAGGTAACGGAGTTCGTACCGGTGACCTGAGTATTCTTGCTGGAACTGGATTCGTTTCAAGAGATGCGTCGCCACGAGATTTTCAAACCGCGATCCCTCGTCGCCAAGGACATCTGCGTTGTCGAAGAAGAATACTTTGGGGGGCTTGCGAATCGCTCGGCTCAGTTTGGTCGTGTAGGTCGGCACAATGAAGCAGAGAAATACGCGCGAAAGGATACCCAAATAACGAGCCACCGTGCGTGGCGCAAGTTCCAGATCGCGCGCGAGATGCGCCATCACAACAGGCGAGCCTGTTCGCTCTTGGAGTAGCTGCAAAAGTTGCTCCATTTGGGTGAGAGCGTCGACGCGTTCAAGATCGCGGACATCTTCCCGCAGGATCTGAGTGTACCGTTCGAGACGCCACCTTCGCGCAAAGCGTTCGTCGTTCGAGAGGAAAGGCTCTGGGAATCCACCCACCTTAAGAAGGCGAGCGATCCCGTTTTCCCTCGCGCCGATCGGCGGGTGTTCGCCGATGGAAAAGGGATGAAGATGCCAAAGATGAAAACGTCCGACCATCGAATCACCACCGCGCCGATATGTATCGAGACGTGCGCTTCCGGTGATCAAATACTGTTGGTGCGGCGGCCGCGTGTCGAAGATCCCTTTTAGCCAGTTCTTCCAACGGTTGTACTTGTGCAACTCGTCGAAGACGACAAGAGGCGCTGCCCTGTCCCACTCGCGTGCAAGAATGCGTTTGCGATCCTCGGGTGCGTCCCAATTCAGGTAGACGCCCTTCCCCCGCCCAACCTGCGCAAGAACCTCCTTGGCGAGCGAGGTTTTTCCAACTTGGCGTGGTCCGGCTACAAATACCATTTTCGATCGCAAGTCTTCACAGATCGGCCCGACCAGATATCGCATATGTCCATAATGAACGCTCGATTAATCTAGTCAAGACTCTTTTGAAGAGTCGTTCATTATGGTCAGAACTAGACGCGGTGTCTCAGAACTCGGGAACCATGCTCGACAACTCTCTGATGGTCGTGACTTCCGAAATGGGCGATGGGGAGACGCATGTGAATCACCCGGTCTTTCAAACTGGGGCGACCCAGCGTGGGGAACGGCACCTTTAGCGCTCGGCTACGTTACCGCCCCCCCTGAAGCGTGCTGGCTATACCCGCTCGATACGGAGTGCCTGTGATGGCAAAAGCCTTCTCGAGCTTGGTGCTGTCAAAGCGATAATCCTGCTCGAATTGATAAAGCATCTCCATGTTCTCGCGTAAAACCGGTACAAATAGCCCCATCAGCCGCAGCATCCAGCGTGGAGCCACCTGCAAAGCGTACGGGCGCTCGGCGAGCTCGCAGGCTAGGCGCACGTACTTCTCCCCGCTCATCGGCTCTTTGCTGGTGAGCGAATGCCAGATCTGTCCGAAAGCTGAAGCCGTATTCCCCAAGATGGCAAGGCTTTTCGCGGCATCGGGCGTAAAGGTGAAGCTGTGTTCCACCTTCGGATCGCCGACCCATTGCGGGCCTTTCTTGGCGGCTAAGCGTTGTGTGACCACTGAGTGGGTGAGGCTGAGCGTCGCACCTGGTCCGTAGAAATCGGCGGCTCGCACGATCATGCCTTCGATATTTCCACGTTTTACTTCGTCCATCAGTTGGGTCGCGATGCGCGCGCGCACTTCCCCTTTCTTGCTGCACGGGTTGTACGGTGTGTCTTCCAGCATCGTCCCCCTGACGTGGCCGTAGGCATACACATTGTCGAAGAACACGAGCTTGCTGCCGTGTTGTTTGCAAGCATCGATCGTGTTTTTCATCACCTTTGGCCATTGTTCTTGCCAGACTCCGGCGTCGTATTTCAGACCAGCCACAAGATACGTGACGTCGCTGCCCTGAACGGCCGCCGCCGTTGCCTTGGCGTCGAGGAGATCAGCGCTCACCAATTCGTCGCCAGCGTTCTCAGCCTTGGGATTACGGCTCACCTGTCGGATCTTGGAAGTGTGCGCGGGAAGGAGGCGGGAGAGTTCACGGCCGATCACGCCGTTGGCGCCAAGGATGGTTTGCATGGCGAGCAGTCTAGTGGCCCTAGGGCTCGGCCGTCAGTGGTCAGCGGGAGGGGTTGAAGCGCTCAGCTTCTTGAACTAATCAGTGCGCCAATGGTCTTCGCATGACACTACTGGCAATTCTGGTACTCGGCTTCTTCTTGGGTATGCGCCACGCCACCGATGCGGACCACGTGGTGGCAGTGACGACGATCGTGAGCCGTCAGCGCTCCTTGAAGGCCGCAATCGGGGTGGGTGCGCTTTGGGGAATTGGCCACACCGTCACGATCTTGCTCGTTGGAGGTGCGATCGTGGTGCTGGGGCTCGTTATCCCGCCCAGGCTGGGGCTCTCGATGGAGCTTTCCGTGGCGGTCATGTTGGTGGTGCTCGGCTTCATGAACGTGGCAGGTGTAGCTCGCCGGGTGGATGAGGTCGCCCATGGAGAGCATGCAGGGCACGTGCACACGGGCCTCTCCGAACGCCCCATCCCGTCCGATAATTGGCTCTCACGTGGCTTTCGGCCACTGTTTGTTGGGGTTGTGCACGGTCTCGCGGGCTCGGCAGCGATCGCACTTCTGGTGTTAGCTACGATTCGCGAGGTGGGTTGGGCTCTGCTCTATTTGGGGGTTTTCGGCGTGGGAACAATTCTGGGCATGATGGCGCTCACCACAGCGATGGCGATCCCCGTGCGGCTGGCTTCGGCTCGTTTTGGTTCGCTCGAACACCTCATGGCACGCGCGACCGGCGTGCTCAGTATTCTGTTCGGGCTGTTTTTAGCCTACCAAATTGGGTTCGTTGACGGTCTATTTGTGGGTGAGCCCACTTGGGCGCCGCATTGATGTCAAACGATGCGGACGCTTGGATCGCGGACGATTGGGAGTGTCTGGGCGCCTGGCGGCCACACCGTATCTCCTACCGCAGCACACTAGGGTAAAGTTATGCGCTTGGACAAGCTCTTGGGGTTGGGGTTGGGGTTGGGGTTCGTGGTATTTGTGGCGGTAGCCTGTGGTGGCGAAGCCCCTCCAGGCAAAACGAGTGCCTCGCCCGGAGGTGCTTCCTCAAGTGGCGGCGCTGCCAACGGGCAATCAATCGGTGGGAACCGAGCAGCAGCGGGCGGCGCCCCAACCGGCGGTATGCAGGGAGTTGCGAAAACGGGTGGCATGTCCGGGTTCGGCGGAGCGGGACAATCTGGAGGCGCCTTCGCAGCGGGTGGGACGGACATGACCCTGATGGGCGGTCAAGCTGCTACCGGTGTCGGAGGTATGGGGGTGACAGGCGGTAGCAGTGGTGCCAGTGGTTTCACCGATGTTGCCGGGGATGTCCCGAACCCGGAGCTCGATCTCCTGGCTGGCGCCTTTTTCCGAGACGGCACTGTGATCGAATTTCGTCTGAAGTTCGCAGGTGTACCGCTGAGCGATGGTGGGACACTCACGGTCAGCGCGGGGGTGTGGCAACTTGAGGTGATCCGGCATGGGAAAGGGTTCTCACTCCGCGTTCTCGCAGGTGCGCTAACTACCGGGCTCGATCCGTGTACGCACATCCTCATCGACGAGAATACGGGTTGGTTGATCCTCCGCATTCCTGCAGTTTTCTTTCCCACGACGCAGATCAGCTCGGTAGATGTCTACACCAACCCGACCCAGAGCTCTGCGGGCGATAGCGCTGAAAATGTGCCACGGAGTCTGCTCCCGCCAGCGGGGATTTCACCCGCCAACACACCGGCCTGCCAGCCCTGGAATGACGCCCGCACGAGCTCGATCGCCTTCCAAGATATCTCGCTCGGCAACGGGTTCGGCTGTGGCGTAACGCTGGCTGGCGAAGTGATTTGCTGGGGTGAGCCAGCTGGGCTTGCCACTTTAGGCTCACCGCCCTTCGGGCCCTTCAAGCAAGTCTCCGTGTCGGACTACGCTTGGTATAGGGCCGAAGTCTATGCGTGCGGCTTGCATCTCGACGGAACGATCCAGTGTTGGGGTGGAGCGCCGCCCACGGTAGCGGGCAAATACCGCACGCTCGGCGATCCCTTCGGATGCGCAATCCGAGATAACGGTGACCTCAACTGCATCGACATGGGCACTGGCGGCAACGAAATTCGCACAGCCACGGGACCGATCGCACAAGTGATCGGCGCTGGGGTGGACGAATGCCACCTGACCGAGCAAGGCCAGATTTCCTGCCTCCAAAGCGGCATGGCGCCTGTTGGCGCGAACTTTATCGGCCTGGCGTTTGGCACCGATAGCGCTGCCTGTGGTCTGCGGAGCGACGGCAGTTTGGATTGCGCCCAAGCGTCGGCCATTCCCTATCCCTTAAAGGCAATCGATGGTGGAGGTCACTCCGGGGGCAGTTTCGCGAGTGGTTGTGGCCTCACTCAGGCGGGCTCACCCATTTGTTGGGGCGCCGCTGGCATTGCTCTGCCGGTGCCGCCCGGGCCCTTCGCTCAACTCGAAGTCAGCTCCACAGCAGAAGGCATGTGCGCGTTCGGTGCCGACAACAAGCTGGTGTGTTGGTCTCACGCCTTCGTCGCGGGAAACCCAGAGCCCGCCACGACACCCCCTTGATGTTCAGCGAAGCTGGACTGTCCGTCGTGCTGACGCCGGTTGGCTCGCGCGACTCAGATCTCTGCTCCGATCTCTAAGGAGACGAAAGACCTTTTGGAGCGGCAGGCCAAGGCCACCGGAGTCAAGAAGGGGTACCTCATTGAGACCGCCCTGCGTTATCACCTGCGCGCGCTCCAGGAGCTGCCCGCCGATGCGCTCGTCCCTGCACGCATCGTCCTCACGCGCAGCTCATTCGAACACGTCGTGGAGCGCCTTCGCTCTCCTGGCGAACCAAGCGATGAGCTTCGGGACCTGATGCGTGGCACTCGAGATTAGGTCTCTTCGGGAAACCGATGATCGTACGAGCTTCGATTCGCACGATGCCTCTTTAGACCACTCCTTCACGACGTACGCAGGGCAAAATCAGTTTCGCAACCACACGGGCGTCACCTACGTTGCTGTGGAGGGCGGTAGTATTCTGGGCTACGCGACGATCGCGGCCGGGAACATTGAGGGCGACGTGCTCCCAGCATCTTTTCGCCGGGGTTTGCCACGCTACCCGCTCCCCGTGCTGCGACTTGCAGGTTTAGCCGTCGCCGTCACAGCACAACATCGGGGCGTTGGGTCGGCACTCCTCCAATATGTGTTTCTGTTGGCTCTTCGGATGGCTGAGGAATTGGGGTGCGTCGGTGCCCTCGTTGACGCAAAGTCCGATGCCGTCGAGTTCTATCTTCGGGTCGGATTCTCACGCCTCGAAGTCAGTGAAGGCGAGCTCGAATTACGACCCAAACCGACGCCTATGTTTCTGCCGCTTCAGCTCATCGTGGCCGCGAGCGAGTCCGTTTCAGCTGTAGTAGCCGCCGCCCCCCTCGGTCAATCATAGTTAATCAAGGCGTGTAGTTGTTCTGAACTTCACACTCGCCGTCGGCGTTCATGTGACCGCCCGACGTTACCGAGTAGGCGATATAGCCCGCGAGGCTATTGGCGATCGTGAAGCTCGTACCGTTTGCGTCGTACTTCATCTGCCCCGCTGGCGCCGTGTAGTCCGTGACCAGGCTGCGCCAGGGGAGCAGCTCGCCGGCTTTGGTCTGAAATCCTGTGAAATCCACGCGCTCCAGATCCTCGAGTGTGACCATACCAATGGCATTCGGCACGCCGTACCCAGTGGCGTTAGCGGCGATCGGATCGAAATGGCCTGGCGTACCCTCGATATTCAACTTGTCCCAGAACCCGTGGTCGGTGTGCATCGTGAGTTGCACCGTGGTGGGGCTGTTGGCGTTAGCCTGAATTCCACGGGGGAATTCGGTGCCGACGGCCGTGAGGTCGGTGTTGCGACAATTGATGTAGCTCGTGGGATTCTTCATCCCGAATTTGAACTTAACTGTCTTTGGAATTTTGGCAAATACAGAAGCGGCATCCGGAGCCGGCCCTTTGTATTCGGCGGTGCCAGCGAGGATGAAAGCCCAGCCTTTTTGTTTCGCTTCCTCATATAGTGTCAGACCCGCCGCATCCAGATTCACTATCTTTGCGGCTGCTGAAGCGGCGGTAACATCGTAGCTAAAGGCGTAACGCGCGGTCGGATCGAACGCGGCGCCACTTGCCTGTTTTGAGAAAGCTGCGATGGCCACCGTCTTTTCGTCCGCGGAGCCACTCTTGCCCGTGATAGCGCCTCCAATACTAGCGTCCACTGCCCAGGGACCGTCAGCCGAAGCTACGACGCTTCCCAACACCTTGGCGTTGGCGGGATCCTTGTCCGGCTCTGCGTTGAGGCGCAGTTTGTCGATGGTCACGATCACGTGTTCGAACTTGACGGCCCAGCCATCGACGAACGCCGGGGGATCGCCATTGGCGAGAGAAGCCGAGGTCCAATCGTAGCCGAGAATCGACAAATCCTCACCCGATACGGTTACCAAAAACCCGCCGTTGCCTGGATCGGCTGGAGGTGTGAATACTGTTGCTGAAGCGCCACCAGTTGCTGAAGCGCCGCCAGTTGCTGAAGCGCCGCCAGTTGCTGAAGCGCCACCAGTTGCTGAAGCGCCGCCAGTTGCTGAAGCGCTGCTCGTGTCGTCGCCGCAGCCGGAAAGCATTTGGGCGCTGACCGCGAGTGCCAATAAGGTGAGGTTATGTTGATATTTTGCCATTTTGTTTGGTTCCTAGGGTTGATTTGAAAACAGCGAGCCGAAAGATCCGGCGGCGCCAAGGTTTTACGGCTTTACCCACTCGGCGCTGTACGTGCTGGCGTCGCGCAGACCCTGATACAGATTGGTCATCACCTGGTCGGTAGTGACGGGCCCTGCCTTCGACTGAACCAAGAGCTTGGTCCCGTCTGGATCGGAGGGATTTTGGGTGAGATTGGAGAAGTTCGCACCACGAAACAGGCGGGTGACGTCGAAGCGCAACTCCAGGCTTCCACCTTGTGTCGGAAAAAAGCTGGCAGGGATCCCACGCAGTTTGCGGATCTCCGTGATCGGCTGACTCCCTTGCTGCCCGGAAGGCTGATCGGTGAGCCAGGCGTCGTTGAGGATCAGCGTGCCGCGAAAGGCCACCGTGCTATCGCCGCGAGTGGCAGTGCCCGCCACCTCAAGCGCCGGGGTGTCAATCTTCTTCACGTCTGCTGATACGCCAGCTTGGGGATAAAACCATACCTCGGCTGTGTGTACTTGCTCTTCGGTGAGAGCGCCCCGCAACGGGAAACTCACAAGCTCCGCCGAGAGCGCGTTGAAGGACGCCTGCGCTAACACTTCGCCAACAATGCGCCCCGGATCCAGGTGCGCCTCGCCACGAGCCCAGGCGCTCGGCACCAACCTATCCAACAATCCGAGCGGCCTATCCACTAGCGGCGTCACCACGTTGAGATAGATGGGTCCCAAAGTAACCTCAGCTCGCGTGAGCGTGATAACCCAATCGTTTTGATTCGTGAACGTGAACGCGCTCGGGTCTGCAGAAGCAATGCCTCCGATGCGAGCATCAAAATCGAAACGCTTGCCGCCTGTGCCCCCCGCGCAGCTCAAGCTGACGGCCGCGAAAACCGGCAAGAAGAAGGCTACAAATGAAGTCCGCTTTGCACTCATAACGTCCACCGCGATTGTTTCCGCAATTTCATTGAGGGGCCCCCAGGGTATCGACGGTGACGGTCACTGTACCGTAGATCGCTCGAGGCTCTCCGGCGCTGTAATGCCGGGCGGCCAGCAGCGTCGGGAACGGTCGACTGTGAAAGTCCGAAGCGTAGTTGTACTCGCCAAGCCGGTACTTCCTATCGAGCAAATTGGTGGTGATCACACCCAGCGACAGTGACTCCCATTTCACCGAAGCCCCCACGTCCACCAAGAAGCTCGTTTCCGACAGCTCGTTGAAAGGCAGAGGCCGCCGCCCGATGTAGGACACTCCGCTGCCAATTGAACCAGAAAAACTCGAGCCACCGAGGGCAAGTGGCAACGCCCCAAAGAGCACCCCATCGGCCCGCGCCACGAAATTGGGGGCATACGGAATGACTAGTCCGGTGTCGTCGAATGACGCTCGCACCACCGTCAGGCTCGAAGCCACGTCAAAGTGATTGCCCGTCGCCCGCGCGCTCCCCGACCATCCAACACGGGTGGTGCCGGGACTCAAGGTATTTCGACCTTCCGTTTGGTTGAAGAAGAGATCGCGATCCACTTTAGTTTGGAAGAAAACGGAGTGAGCGCTAAGGTCCACCTCACTCACGTCTTTGGCATAGGCAACACCGGCTTCTGAAGCGATAACGTTAGCGAAAGGCGTCTTCAGATCCTGATTGATGTACTGAGGATCAATGCTGCGCGAACCGTAGCCGTGGCTGGCGCTCAAGGTGAACGCCGAGAACGGCCCAAAAATTAGCGTGCCCCGTGGCTGGAGGATGGACGCCGAAGTAGAAGCGCTCTGCTCCGGGCTCCGATACCCTTGCCGATCTGAGGCAAAGCATTCTGTATCCGAAGGGTCGCCACCGAACGAATTTTGAGTGGTGAGCGCGCACAGATTGGTCACTCGGTAATGATAGAGATCGCCCCGAATACCTCCGCGAAACGTAGCGAAGCTCACTGGCTTTAGGCTGCTGTCGATATACAGAGCCACGTTGGAGAGTGAGGAATCGAGTTTGAGATCCGTGCGATACGGAATGCTTGAACCGCTTCGATTGCGCTCCTGGATGGCTTCTACCTTGTCGTGCCGCCCGAAGTAACCAATCTCCACTTCCTGCTTTTGACCCCCGATAGACCACGTTTCACGGGCGCTTCCGCGAGCGCCGAATGTTAACTGATCGGAGCGTTGGTCGATCAAATCTCCGCGTTGGCCGTGCAGGCTTTGCCATGTTTGCTGCGGATCCTCTTGGAAGCCGGTGAGGTTCTCGCGCAGCCTGAAATCACGCAACACGATGAACACGGACTGTTGCGTCTTGACCCAGGTGGAGTCGCTTTCGAGTGTCGCGGAGACGGAGTGCCGAGAAGAATCCCCGCCTTGGGTGCTATCGTAAGTATCGTAAAATCCTTTGCGTCCGGATTCGACGTCATCCAATCTGATGAGACCTGCCTGGCCGTAGTGCGCCGCGTAACTCGTCGCCAGAATGCGGTAGGCGGACGCCTTGCCGACGGCGCCTTCGTAGCCGCCCATGGCTGTTGCGCGCTCCGCGGCTCGATTCTGCCCAAATCCCGCGGTTGAGAAGAGTTCAGCGCCGCCGAAAGTGTGGTCCGAAGAGCCCTCGGGCCGATACAAAAGGAGCAGGCGCTTCGAATCAAACGAGCCAAGCATTGCGGTCGCGGTAAGGCCGTGTGTTTCAAGGCCTAGGTCATAAGCGGCGGAGCCAGCTACCGCGAAGTTACCCTGCTGAGGCGCGAAAGGCCCTTCAATCACTCTCAGGTTGGAAACTAGCTCGGGAATAATAAAATGGGTATCGGCGAGCCCATTGCCGTGCGGATTTCCCACCTCATTCACAGGCATGCCATCAACTGTGAATTCGATGTCTTGACCTTCGCGCGCATCAAAGCCGCGTAGGAAGATCTGGTACGGATGCCCAAGGCCGCCCTCATTGGTTAGCAAAACGCCAGGCGCCAGTCGGAGCAGGCTGGCTGAATCCATGCGTGGGACTCCGCTCAGCTTCCCAATGTCAATGTTGTAGTCGGAAGCGCCCCGACTTATGGGCGGCGAGTGACCCACTACGTCAACTTCGATCGGCTCTAGCACTGCTTTCTCGGTGGCAACTTCGGGAGGGGGGACTGTCTTCTGAGCTTTGGAGTTAGCTTTGGGCGCGGGAACGGCCTCTGCGGCTACGGAACGCTGAGCCACGGGCGAAGCGGCCGCTTCAGGCTTTACAAAAACAAAGGGCACGCGGATGCGCGCTGCCATGGGGATGCCATCTTGAAGCGCCGGGGAAAAGCGCCATGCCTGCGCCGCAGTACGCGCGGCGTCGTCGAATTCTGGACCGCCAGATTGGTCAACGTCCACTTGTGTGACGTGCCCAAGGACATCCAGCGTTACAAACAGCACTACCTCGACGCGGGCAGGCGCTCGGTCGATCGCTTCGGGTGTGAGAAGCGCTTCCGGGTACTGCGCCTCTTGCCGATATTCTACGCTCGGAAGCTTGACGTCAGGCGAAACAGCGGGCGATTCCGGGACATCCTGGGCACTTGAGCGAGCAGGCGTAACAGAAAGGCACAGCAGCGCTGCACCTAGACCCCGGATCCGATGGGGGCGCAAAGCTCGAAAATTTGCGGGGTGACACATGCCGTTGGGGCTGCATACCAGCGCTGCAACTCAGATGCAACTCTGATGCAGGTATCGAGCGCACCCCACTCCGGACACTGGGCCGGTTCGGCCTGAAGTCAATCAAGGGGTCGAAAGACATCGGTCGAACCCTGCACGCAGACTGATTTAGTCGGACGGCATTCCTCATGGATGCAACTGGGTTGCAACGGCTACGAAAAGCATTTACGGTGACGCCAAGGATCAACCCATGCGCAGCGACACCCAACTCTTGCCCGCTTCTCGTGTCTTTTTTAAGCTGCCAGGAGGCGTCCGGCCTCCATGCTTGCCGCCTCGGCAACGTAGTATTTCCCCTGGCGTTGAGCGTGCGCTGCGCTCATGGGTCGCCACGCTCCTCAATCTCAGCGTTGCCGAACGAATCGACGTCTCGGAGTGGGTGTCTACCGACTCGTGCTCGGTGCCGCACTCGGTCTTCCTGACCGTCGGCATAGGACTAGAGACACGGGTCCTTGTCATCGAGAAAGCCTCCGAACGGATCGACGAGGCGGACGTTCGTATGAGTCTACGGGCGAGCGCGTTACGCTCGGGTGTACACGACGCACTGACTGCGTAGCAGTCAGCAGCATGTTCGGCCGAGAAGCGCTACAGGTAGCGCACATCGTGTTCGCGAGCAGGAGCCTCATGCAACCGTCTCACTCATGCGCGCGTAGGCGGCTGATCCCTCCCACACTGGGATCGCATCCGGTCTTCCGCAGCGCTACGCGATCACTCGCGAGGACCCATCTCTGACGGGTAGTGACCCCTGTCCTTCGCTGCAGCGCTGCACTTCGATGGTCAGGTGAGACAAGCCAAATGTGGAGAGATGCTCGCGGTACTCTTGCGCTTCGCGGGGAGCCGCCGAGACCACTGTCACGACGCAGCTCTTTGCTCCGTGCCCCAGGGACCAAATGTGGAGGTCGCTCACACGGACGTCATCGATGTTCTCTAGTGCGGTGCGGATCTTCTCCTCGAGCGCGGAGGAAAGGTCCACATCTAGAAGTTCGAAGGCGGCGCTGCGGCAAAGCCCGCTGCCCCACTTCAAGATGACGACGCCACCAACGATTCCGGTCACCGAGTCGAGCCACTCCCAGCCTAAAAATCGCCCCGCGAGCAATGCACCAATCGCGAGAGCGCTAGTTAGGGTGTCGGCGACGACGTGCATCAGCGCGGCTTGGTGATTGTGGTCATGATCGCCCTCGTGATCGTCGGTTTGGTCATCGTCTTCGTGCCCGTGCAGCAACAGAACGCTGACAATGTTCACCACCAAGCCCACGATAGCGACGGGCAGGGCGTTCGCGAAATCGATCGTGCGCGGGTTGAGCAGTTTTGCCGACGACTCGACAACCATGATCGCGCCAACCAGCCCGAGCGCCACTGCACTCGTATAGCCAGCCAGCGCATGGACCTTGCCCGTTCCGAATGCGAAGGCCCGGTGCGATGCGTAGCGTCGCGCCATTGCGTAGGCCACGCTCGCAAGGCCGAGCGCCCCGACGTGCGTCGCCATGTGCCAGCCATCGGCCAGAAGCGCCATCGACTTCGTCGCGTATCCGACCGCAATTTCAATGACCATCATGATGGCTGTCAAAACGACCACGGCCAGGACGCCCCGCTCGCGGCGTTGCGCCGGCGCAGGCTTTCGTGCGGGGCAGTGATCCGATTGCAACGCGTCTTCGTGCATGCGTGGGTCCCTAGTGCACCAAAATGTCGAGACTTGCAACTAGGTTGCACATGAGGTATGCAGCGGCCTCATCAAAAGCGAGGCGCCCCCCATGAAGAAGATCCCCGTCACCATCCTTACCGGCTTCCTTGGTTCAGGGAAGACGACGCTGCTCAACCGAATCCTAAGTGAAAACCACGGCAAACGCATCGCAGTGATCGAGAACGAGTTCGGTGAGATCGGGATCGACCACGCGCTCGTCATTAACGCGGATGAAGAAGTCTTCGAGATGAATAACGGTTGCATCTGCTGCACCGTCCGAGGCGACCTGATTCGCATTCTCGGTAACCTCATGAAGCGCCGCGACAAGTTCGATCACATCCTCGTCGAGACGACGGGGCTGGCAGACCCTGGTCCCGTCGCGCAGACATTCTTCGTCGACGAGGACCTGCGGGACCTCTTCCAGCTTGATGGGATTGTCACACTCGTGGACGCCAAGCACGTGCAGCTACACATCGAAGACTCCAGCGAGTGCAAGGAGCAGATTGCATTCGCGGACGTGCTCGTCCTGAACAAGACCGACCTCGTGAGCGAGTCGGAGCTCAATGCGCTTGAGCTCCGAGTGACGAGCATGAACTCGATGGCCAAGGTTCTCCGCGCGCAGAACGCAGACGTGCCGATCGCGGACGTGCTTGACGTCGGCGGATTCGATCTTGCGCGCGCAGTGGCCGCGAAGCCCACGTTTCTGTCCCCCGAGTACCCCTTCGAGTGGGCCGGCACCTTCGAGGTCGAGGAGGGCGTCTACGAGTTGTTGCTCGAAGACGGTCCGGACCCAACGCTCGTCCTGGTCGCGATGTACCTTGATGCCAACGAGCAGGCGCACGATAAGCTCGCCGCGGAGCGCGCGCTCCGCATCTGGTCTGAGGCCGCGCAGGAAACTTTACCCTCGTCCACCGTCGAGATCGGCGGGACGCAAGCCGCCTCACTTCAGCTTAAAGCACCGGGCACCAAGCGCTTCAGCCTGCGCGCGGGAAAAGCGGGGCGCCTCGGCCTTTACACACAGCACCTTCCGGTTGAGTTCCGGCTGCGCCTTCTACGCGGTGAGTCCCCGATGACGCCGGTGGCGGAGCAGGAGTTTGCCGCAGGGCACACTCACGACGACCAGGTCACTTCGGTGGGGATCCACCTCGAAGGTGAGATTGATGGCGAGCGGCTGAACCAGTGGGTCTCGCAGTTGCTTCGAGAAAAGGGCACCGACATCTTTCGGATGAAGGGCATCCTCAACATCAAAGGTGTCGCCAATCGTTTCGTATTCCAGGGCGTTCACATGCTGTTTGACGGTCGTGAGGACAGGCCATGGGGCGCGGCACCTCGCGCGAGCGATCTCGTCTTCATCGGACGAAAGCTGGATCGCGAGGAGCTCACGCGAGGGTTCGAGCTATGCCGAGCCTGAAGATGGACGCCCCTCAAGGAAAGACAGAGCTCGTGTCCCGCTGGACGCTGGATGCGGGCGACTACATCGCGGCAGCGGAGCTCTCCCGAGACGGCCGGCTGTGCATCGTGGGCGCCGGTGATGGTGCGGTCCTTGGAATCGATGTCGACACTGGACGAGAGGTGTTCCGTCATGTCGCCCACCCTGGCGGTGTGCTTGCTGTGAGCATGGCGCCGGAAGGAACCCAGTTCGCGACTAGCGGGCAACAGCCGAACGCAAAGATCTGGAAGGCCACGGGAGAACTCCTCCGCGAGCTGCCGGGCGGCGGATCGCAGTGGGTCGACCACGTCGCGTGGGCACCGTCGGGAGGGCGCATCGCAACCGCCGCAGGACGTACGGTCCGCGTCTGGAACGCTGATGGGGAACCTCTCCTCGAGACAGAGCCGCTGCCGAGCACAGTGAGCAACATCGCGTGGCGAGCCGACGGAACTGCCCTCGCGGCCACCTGCTACGGCGGAGTCTACATTTGGCCGTTCGTCGCAGACGCCAAAGTCCGACGCTTCGAATGGAAGGGCTCGCTTATCTCGCTCGCTTGGAGTCCCGATGCCAAAGTTATCGCGTGCGGAAGTCAGGATAGTTCCGTGCATTTCTGGCGCCTCGCGACGGGGCAAGACTCGGAGATGAGCGGCTTCCCCTTCAAACCGAAGGCCCTCGCGTGGGACAGCGAATCGAAGCTCCTGGCGACATCCGGGGACGCGACGGTCACGGTCTGGGACTTTCGAGGCAAGGGTCCCGAGGGAAAGCGCCCCATTCAACTCGAATCGCACAAGAGCGTGTGCACGCGCCTGGCCTTCAGCCGCCGAAAGTGCGTGCTCGCGAGCGGAAGTCAGGACAGCTCAGTGCTGCTTTGGGAGCCTCGCAGGACAGCCCAACCGGTTCGTTACGCCTTCCTCGAGGATGAGGTAACGGCGCTCGCTTGGCATCCCGAGCATCAAGGACTTCTCGGCGGTGATGCGAGCGGGAACCTGCGGTTCTGGGAAGTGAGTTGACGCGATGTTCGGACCTCGAAACGATGAGGCACGGACGGCTGCGATCCGCGCTATCAAGGTGTTCGCTCGGACCCTTTTCGCAGCGGATGAGGACGACGCTGTTGTCGTGAACGAGCTCCGCTGCGTGGAGCCCGGTTGCCCACCGATTGAGACGGTAGTCGCGCTGCTCCGCGCCGGGAAAGAACCGCGACAGGTGAAGATCCACAAGCCTGCGACCGAGATCACTGAAGACGACCTGAGGTCCGCGCTCGCCACGGGAACTGTGCACGCCCATGATGGGCGCGAGTCACAGTAAAGATACACCTCGCTTTCCAAAGACCGTGTCGCCGATGCACCGTTAGCGAATCCCGAGTCCGATGCCTACCGGGGAGTGATCCTCGCCCTTTTGGGAATGTCGGGTGCTGGTGCGCTGGTGGGAATGAGCGCTAGCGTCGTGCTCTCGCAAGGCTCACTTCTCGGCGCTGCCTCCAGCTTGGGCGTAGCGGCCGTCGCCATCGGTGTCGCGTCCGTTTTCGGTAAGAAAATCGTCGATGTACTCGATCACGGCGACGACCGTACGCGCGATGGTAGGACCAATGACCCAGCGATACTTCGTGGACGCGGTGAGCTCGAAGACATGCAGTACGGGCAACGCCGCGCAGCCGGTATTGCCGGACTGATCCAAGATCGAGGTCAGCGCCTCAGCCTGCCCGGTGACGACCTGCAGCGGCAGATCATGGCCGAGTAGAATTGCCCAGGCGCCCGTACGCCGAGGCGTGTACGTGACGACGCTGTAGTCGCCCGCTCCGACCCTGGTTTGAAGCCGTCCAGAGCGGCCTCGAGCCACTCGTCAGTTGTGCTCATGCGCGCCTCAAAGCGGGGCCTTTCTTGAGCGATCCATTGCCCAAGCGCACTGCCAAGCCCAAACGGCAACGCCACACCACGACGTTCAGTCCAGGGTCGCGGATGCGCGCGGTGACGCCCGAGTTCAAATCGATCAGGTGGCGTTCGCCGACCGGGGCTGCGTGGTTTGCGTGTCGGCCGACACCTCGTCCCCCGTGGGCTCCTCGGTCCAGGGCGGAAACGCATCTTCATAGCTGGCCCACGCTTGCTGACCGGCTGCGAGCTCGCTCTCAGTGAGGAGGGCCGCGTCGAGCTGGGCGCGGATCACGCGCTCGCTCATATCGGAGCCAATTATCACGAGCTCTTGGCGGCGATCTCCCCAGGGCTCCAGCGAGTCCAGGGCGATCTGCGCGAGTGATTCGGGCTCGGTTGGCCATTCGCTAACAGGCAACGCGGCGTACCACATGCCAGCACCTTCTAGACTCGCAGTGCCCCCCGCCTGGGACCAGATGCCAGCGACGTCCATGCGCGTGCACAGCCACAGAAAACCCTTGGAACGCAGCACCCCTTCCCACAAAATGGGTCGGTCGAGTGCTTCTCGAAGGCGCTCCGGGTGGAAGGGGACACGCGCGCGGTACACGAAACTCGAGATGCCGTACTCCTCCGATTCCGGCAAGTGCTCGCCACGCAGTTCGCGCATCCAGCCCGGCGAGGCCGCCGCCGTCTCGAAGTCGAACAGGCCCGTGCCCAAAACGTCGCTCAACGGGAGGCGTCCGCGCTCGGCCGCAACGACGCGGGCACCCGGGTTCAGCCGCTTCAGGATTTCTTGCAGCTTCACTCCGTCTGCGAGCGATACGAGATCGAGCTTAGACAGCACGATGACATTAGCAAACTCGATCTGCTCGACCAAAAGATCGGAAATGCTGCGGCTATCTTCCTCGCTCAGCGCTACGTCACGCGACAACAGAGTATCTTCGCTGCGCCAGTCGTGGAGAAAGTTTTTGGCGTCGACCACCGTGACAAGCGTGTCGAGCGTTGCAAACTCCGAAAGTGCCTTACCCGTCTCGTCGACAAACGTAAAAGTCTCGGCTACCGGCAGCGGCTCCGAAATGCCCGTCGACTCGACCAGCAGGTAGTCAAAGCGCCCTTCTTTCGCAAGCTTGCCGACCTCAACCAGCAAGTCTTCGCGCAGGGTGCAGCAGATGCAGCCGTTTTGCATTTCGACCAGCTTTTCGTCCACTCGCGACAGCGCGGCGTCCCCACCCTTCACGAGCTGCGCGTCGATGTTAACCTCGCTCATGTCGTTCACGATCACGGCGACTCTCCGGCCCTCGCGATTGCGCAGAATATGATTGAGGAGCGTGGTCTTTCCGGCGCCCAGAAAGCCTGAGATGACCGTGACAGGCAGCTTGTTTTCCATGGTGTTCTGGGGCCGAGTCTTCGCACAAATCCGTTCTTGGTTGCAACTAGATTGCATATGGATCATGTTGGCCGGGCATGGCGCGGCTTTTCGATCTGGTGGTCAAGGGAGGGCACTGTGTCACGCCCGGGGGTACCTTCGAGTGTGATTTAGGTATCCTCAACGGGCGTATTGCCGCCCTAGGGCACCTCGACGTCTCGTCCGCCGCTCGGGAACTCGACGCGCGTCACCTGCACGTGCTGCCTGGCGTTATTGACTCACAAGTCCATTTCCGTGAGCCGGGCCTCGAGCACAAAGAAGATCTGGCCACAGGAACGGGAGCTGCGGCCATCGGCGGCGTGACGACTGTGCTCGAAATGCCAAACACCTCACCTTCGACCACGACGGCGGCCGCTCTCGCCGACAAGCTGGAACGGTTGAAGGGCAGGGCTTGGGTCGACGTTGGGTTCTTCATCGGCGCCAGCCCAGAGAACATCGCTAAGCTCGCCGAGCTGGAACGTTTGCCCGGCTGCGCCGGTGTCAAAGTCTTCATGGGCAGCTCAACGGGCAACTTGCTCATCTCCACCGAGGAGCTGCTCGATGGCGTGCTACGCGGCGGGCGGCGGCGTGTCGCGATCCACGCGGAAGACGAGGCGCGGTTGCGTGAACGTCGTTCGATCACGGAAGCGTCGGGGGCAACCGCCGCGCTGCACCCCGCCTGGCGCGACGAGCTATCGGCGCTGCTGGCCACGTCGCGTTGCCTGCGCATCGCGCGAGCGGCAAGTCGCCGGGTTCACGTGCTGCACATCACGACGGCCGAAGAGCTCGAGCTGCTGGAGCAGCACCGTGACCTCGCCACGGTGGAGGTAACTCCGCAGCATCTCACCTTTGCAGCTCCCGAGTGCTACACGCGCCTCGGAAGCCTGGTGCAGATGAACCCACCTATTCGGGACGCGCGTCACCAAGAGGCGCTGTGGCGCGCCGTTCGCGACGGTTTGGTCGACGTGGTCGCGTCGGACCACGCCCCTCACACTCGCGAGGAGAAGGCTCAGCCCTACCCCGCCTCTCCTTCGGGGATGCCTGGGGTGCAAACGCTGCTTCCCGTCATGCTCACGCACGTCAATCAAGACCGGCTGACACTCGCTCGGCTCGTTGATCTCGTGTGCGCGGGTCCGGCGCGCGTTTACGGCCTCGCCCGTAAAGGGCGTGTGGCGCTCGGTATGGACGCCGACTTGACGCTGGTCGATCTAAAGAGACGAGTCCGGCTCACCGACAGCATGATGGTTTCCAAATGCGGTTGGACCCCGTTCGTTGACATGGAAACCGTCGGCTGGCCCGTCGCTACCGTGGTGCGCGGAAACGTCGTTATGCAAAACGGCGAGCTCTTGAACGGGCCCGTGGGACAAGCGGTCACGTTCGAAGAGACCGCATCATGAGGGCCGCACCTCGTCGGAGCCAGGTGCTGGCATGACAGCCAAGACGGACTCCAAACTTCGAAAGATGGACGCTAACGGAGCGGCTCAAGCGTCAAGACCAGGCGCGCTTCGTTTGCCGACTGCGCGGGCGAGCGGTGGACCGCTCCCCGTCCCGCGTTCCCAGGCCACGCCTCACCCTTGAGCAGGACGACATCTCCCGTGGCGGCGCGCACGACCTGCGCGCCCTGGCGCATCAGTCCCGAGCACTCATCGGCGCGACCCTTTGCAGCGTGGCCCAGCCAACTGTGATCGATATCTTGCTCAGCGAGCACTTCCGTGCCCGGTCCTAGGTAGGTGGTAACGCAGCGGAGCGTGACTCGGTCGGTATGGAAACGTGGGCACATCGCCGTATCGAGCCGCGCGAGCCTGACACCAACCAGATTGGCGCCGGTGAGCTCGGCGAAGGCTTCGACCCAATACACGACGTCCGCGGCGAGCGCTGGCAGCGCGGCGAGCATCCCCGGCGGCGCGATAGCCCCTTGAGCCGACACTTCGACCGACTCCACGAGGCGGAAACCTTTTTGGGCGGCGGTGCGTTCAGCGTCCGCTTTAACTCCCGAAGCCAAGCGCCGTGGGAGCAAGACCACGTTGGCGGAGCTGTCGAAGACCGCCGCCAGATCCGCGACCGTCGCGGCGTGGCGAACGCTCGACACGTCGCACGGATGGCACTCGCTAGCTGTCGTGGCGGGCATGTTCGTCGGCCAAGAAAGCCTCGCGCACGTCGCTTTCGACGACGTCGAGCAGCGGCTCGTCAATTTTCACTTGGAGGTGGCCGCCCGGGCGAAGCAACGCGAGCACTGTCTCCACGGGGGGACAACCGGGCTCCGTGAATCGAAGCTCGCCGACCACGACCGCGTCGCTCTCCTCAGCGCCAAAGAGCGTCCACGCGAGCACTTTGAGCCGCCGCGACACCTCCGCTCGAGCGAGTTCGGAATCTTTGTGGAACAACATGGTCGGGGGTTTTCTCATCAGCCAGAAGCTTTGGCACGTTCGCTAGCTCCTTAATTGGCGGAAATCTCTTCTATCAATTCCGACATGGAATTGCAACTCAGTTGCATTTAAGGATCGCTTGCAACCTCATTGCATATGATGTAGATGTTAGCTCATATGGGAACCACGATGGAAGCGAGCGTGGCCTCCCCGCTCGTCGCACACCGCATTCAAGGCGTGGGCGTTGAAGCAGGGGAGGAGGTGCGCAAAGTCGAGCTCGGTTCTAAGACGCTTCACCTGCTCGGTCAACTGCCGGCAATTGGCAGTGAGCTGCTGGCTGCATTTCAGATACCTCTGGCTCGTGGTGACGGCGGGGCACTCTGCCGGGCGTCACTCTCAGGCCCACTCACCTTCGTTTCCACGTTGCCTAACATCGAGAAGCACGCCTGCATCGCGCAAATCGTGCATTTGCACGAGCACTGCCACACCGAGTTTCCTGAAGCCGTAGTTCATCACGTGTCGTCGGACGACTTGGAACATTGGCGGGAGCTTGATGCCTACCACGCGGATGTGCGCGCTCTTGGCTACTCGCTGTCAGCCGCTTCGGCTCCGTCCGCTCTCGCATTCAAACGTGCCTTTGGTGTGGGCGTGGCCGAATCGACACGTGTCGCGCACGGGCTCTTCGCCCTTCTGAAAGGCCGATTCGTCGCGGTCGACGTGCCGCATAATCAGCTGCAGGCGGCCGATGTGGATCGTTTCTTGAGCAAGCTAAGAATGGCGCTGCCGCTTTTCATTCAACCCGCGTAATCCGCCACCATCAGTATCAGCTGCGTCCTTCGTGCTCCGCCAAGCGGAAAATGTCGAAGCTTGCGCCCCCCCCGAGGCTTGCCTCAGCTCAGCTCGGCACGCACTTCGATTTATCGCCGACAAGGTTCTTGAATCCCGACTCGCAGTGGCAGTCACCAGGCAGGTGTTCGTGGCCATGACCGTTGCAGGCGGCACCAATGGGGATGCAGTTCTTAGCGTCATAAGGATCGCTTTCGTAGGGCGCGTCACAGACGCAAGCTTGACCCACCACGGTGCCATGGCCTGCGCAATCTTTCTTGACTTCAACGGCTGTCGCCTGACCGAAGATCCAGCCGCGTCCGCTGATACCTGTCGGGAAGGGTTCGTAGTCGTGGGCGAAAGGTGCGACGGTCGCGTCGCCATCCAAGCTCGTGCCACGCAAGAGCACGCGATAGGAGTTCTCGGTCTTGTAGCCAGTAGCGCAGAACGCGCCCGCGTCGTTGATGCCGGTCAAAAACATAGCCACATAGCCGGGGATCTTATAATTCGTGGCTTCAAAGCCGCTCGGCGCAGCGGGCTTTGCCACGAAGCCGGAGCCCTTGAGCTCCTCGAAATAGTCATCCGCTGTATTGCCCCAAGCGCCAACGATGATGTTGTCGGTGGTGATGGCGAAGGGGAAGAGTCGGAAGGCGTCGCGGTGCGTCAGGTCGCGGAACTCACCCTTGTCGTAGACGAAGCCTCGCTCCCCGAAATCATTGAACCCGGTGATCAAACCAGCGGCGTTGATGGCCGTGAATCCGGTGTCGTAATGCCCCATTCGCTCCACGAGATCCAACTGCTTCGTCACAAGATCGTAGACGAAGCCCATCCGCTTGTCGTCGGCTCTGGTTTCGGGCGTGTGGTTCATCAAGATCATCTTGCCAACCAGCTTTTGCCCGTGCCCGCCACGCACGATGGATGCGCGACTGTCTACGAAGGGAATATCGGTAAATTCGCCCGTAGCGAGATCCAGCGAGAACGCGGTGTCGACGTTGGTCGGGTCGTTGTACGGTTTATCGCGGTACCAGCCGTAGGCCCGCTTGCTGTCGGGAGAAATGTACGAAATAGAGGTGTCTTCTGCGCCCTCTTTCTTGAACAGTGCGTAGTCGTTTCCAACTAGCACGAACGCCACGCTGCCGTGATTGGGCAGGTTGTCTGCGTCGATGTTGCCAGTGAGGCCCGGTGTCGCCGTGCCAACGCCTCCTGTGGTGCCAACGCCTCCTGTGGTGCCAACGCCTCCTGTGGTGCCAACGCCTCCTGTGGTGCCAACGCCTCCTGTGGTGCCAACGCCTCCTGTGCCAGGCTGACCGCCGAGCCCGGGTGGCACGTTCGCACCGCCGGTTCCGCCACTACCACCGAGGGATCCGGAAGGTGTGGCGGCATGACCGCCGGAACCGCCTGCACTCACTCCGCCTACCCCACTGGTACCACCGGAGTCGCTCTCGTCGGAGTCGCACCCCGGGGCGGTCAACAGTACGAGACCAGCAAACGACGCGAACGTGATTCCCAAAGCACTCAGTGATTTCGACATGGAAGTCGGATAGCCCGTTCTCTCATCTATTGCAACTGAGTTGCACATGTATTTACAACGCGGTTACACATTCTCCCCGAACTCTCACGCCTCGCATTGGTCAGTTCGCATCTTGACTCATCAGAGCGAGATCACCTGATCGACCTGCGCGCCCGCCAGCGCCTCGTAGAGCTGCGGGAAACACCCTGCCACCACGCCGTCGACCAGCCCCTTCGCCTTCACCTGTCCGCTTCCGCACTGCTCGAAGGTGCCGTCGGCGAGGTTGCGCCGAACCGCACACTGGTCGCAGACCATGAGCAACATGCCCCGCTCCTTGGCGACTTTGGCGAGACGCTCGCCGACTGTATCGCCCTGACGAAGACAGAAGATGTTGTCGTCGAAAAACATCATGCCGACGACTTCAGCTCCATGACGGTTCTGCTCCAGCTGAGGAAGGATCATGCTCGCGAGCTTGAACGTGGTGGACATGTTGGTGGTGAATACGTACGCGACTTTCATTGTGGCTCTCCTTGGAGTGTTGGCGAGGGGGTGCTGTGCTGCGCCGCTACGCTTTCGAGGCGGCTCGGCGTGGGACCCGTTTGGCCCGAGTACTTGCTCCCCCGGGCGGGACCGTACGGGCGCTCGGCAGGGCTCGAGAGCATGTGAAATACGATTTGGCAGATCAGTGAGCCTGGCCGAAGCGCCGTGCGCATGGGCCCCAGGTTGGCGAGTTCGAGCGTGATCTCGCCATCGAAGCCAGGGTCGATAAACCCCGCTGTGGCGTGCACGATGATCGCGAGGCGCCCAATGCTACTCCGACCCTCGACGCGAGCTACGAGGTCGTGCGGCACGCGCACCCGCTCGATCATCGAGCCCAGTGCAAACTCACCTGGCCCTAGTAGGAACTCTGCGCCGTCCCCAAGCGTCTCGGCCTTGTCTGAAGCTGGACTCGAGGCGCGCCGAAAGGAGTATCCGAGTCGAAGATCGATGCTCGCAGGCTGCAGCTGCAGCTCCAGGTCCTGCAGTGGCTCGACGCGAATCGACCGCTCCGCGAGTCGCCGACGCAGCTCACGATCCGACAAGTTCACGGCCCCCCTTCACCGAAGCTGCGTACGAGAATCGCCGCACCGAGAACCATACTGAGCCCCGCAGCGAGGATCGTGACGGCTTGCTTGACCCGTCCGCCACGTTGCATCGTCCAGCTGATGGGTCGCGAGATGACCACGGTGAGCGCGACCATGCCGATGATGGTTCCGAGCCCGAAGAGTCCGAGGTACGCTACGGCGAGCGCACGAGACGTGATGGTCGTGGCTGCCAATAGCGCGATGCCGGCCGAACCCGCTAGGCCGTGCACTAGGCCGATGAGGACGGGGCGAGCGTAGGCGAAAGATGAAATGGCGGCGCTGGCGTCGATGTTGGAGCGGCTGCGGGCGAGGTGCCAAATGCCGAAGCCGATGAGCATAACAGCAACGAGCAGCTCGACGATGGGTTCGAACGCCGAGGGGACGCGGACCTCGGCGAGCACGATGAGCAAGCCCAAGCCGAGGAACGCAGCAGTGTGCCCTGCGCCCCAAAGCGCGGCAACGCGAGCTGCTCTCCAGATGCCGCGCTCGCGCTGAACGAGAGCCGATACGACGACGACGTGATCGGCGTCGGTGGCGTGGCGAAGGCCAAGTCCAATGCCCAGGAGCAGAACCGAGACTCCCGTCATAGCAGCTCCAGGGGAGGGATGCGGGCTAGGACCCCTGCGCGCAGCGGCAATGGCCGTTCCTCACGAGCAAGAAACCCGACCTTCGCGTGGCGGTACCCAGAACGGCCATCCTTCGGTTCCCTGACCTCGCCCGAGGCCCGACAAGGCGAGCAGACGAACAGGTGGTGCGGCTCTGTCACGACGGGTTCACCGTGCTCGCGACGAGCACCACGCGCGTGAGGCCCGACCCCTGGAGCGGCGGCGAGCGGTGCACAGCGCCGAGAACGCTCTCATGGCCGGCGCCCTTGATTAGCAGCACATCGCCCGCGCGTGCCACATGCACGCTGCCAGGGTCGCGGACAATCTTCATGTTCGCCTCGGACGCACAGTCAGTCGGATGCTTCAGCGCCTCGCGTTGCACGGCCTCGTTGGGTACCCACTCGGTACCTGGTCCGGCGTACGTGGTGACTAGCCGATAGCGATGGTGGTCGACGTGGAACTTCCGACACTGGTCGTCGCGCACCACGCCGAACGACAGACGAAAACGGTCGGCTCCAGCGAGGCAAACAAACCGATCCAAGAGCCCCGCCATGTCCGCGAGCAGCCACGTGCGCAGCGGCTCTTCTTGTAGTCCAGCGAGTGCCGGCGCCAAACTATAGCTATCCGCTGGAAGCGTGGCCTCGAAGGTCGCCCCCGAGTCACTTGCCCACTCGGCAAGGGACTCTGCGGTGCCAGACGGAATCGGTCGTTGCCAGCACGTCAGGTTGACCTCCGGTGCGAGAATCTCCTCAAGCACTGCAGGCAGGGCCGAGACGCGCCAGGCTCGGGATGCCGCCACCGAGCGGGAGGCTTCTGGCCGAGATCTATAGGCGATGTCGGGGTCAAGCTGGAGTAGCACGGCGGACCCATACCGCAGACTCGTCAGTCTTGCAACCAGGTTGCATCAATGGCAGGGTGCGTCCGTCGATGACGATCCCCATCACCATCCTCACCGGCTTCCTCGGAGCAGGCAAGACCACGTTGCTCAACCACGCGCTCCGCGGACCACTGCTCGCGCGCGCCATGGTCGTGGTCAACGAGCTGGGCGCGGTGCCGCTCGATCATCTTCTCGTGAAGGAGGTGCGCGAAGACGTGCTGTTGCTCGAGTCGGGCTGCGTTTGCTGCTCGGTTCGTTCCGATTTGGTCGCCACGCTGCTTGCCGCGGCCGCGCACCAAGTGCCTGCCAAGTTCGACCGCGTGTTAGTCGAAACGACCGGCCTCGCCGACCCAACGCCAATCGTGGCGACTCTGGTTCGGCATCCAGACCTTACTCGGTTCTTTCACCTTGATGCCGTGGTGACTGCCGTCGATGCGGAGCTTGGAGCAGCCACGCTCGACCGACACGATGAGGCCGCCAAGCAGGTCGCTCTCGCGGACGACCTCGTGTTCACCAAGCTCGACACCTGCGATGCTGATCGCCTCGCAATAGTTAAGAAGCGCGCGCGGACGCTCAATCCCGTGGCGCGCGTGTTCCTCGCGGAGCGTGGTCGCCTCGACTGGCGCCCCTTGCTCGAAGGGACACCGTCCACGGTGGCGTCGCGCCTCGAGGCTGTTACCCAGCCGCCGCACCGGGGCGACACAATCTGGTCGTTCACAGTCAGGGTCGAGCGCGAGGTGGAGCTTCGATCGTTCGCTTTGTGGCACTCGATGGTGAGCCAGTTTCACGGTGAAACGCTCCTGCGCGTGAAAGGGCTCCTCCGCGTCGAGGACGAGCCAGGCCCTGTCGTAGTTCAGTCCGTGCAGCATGTCGTCTACCCGACGTACTCGATGCCTGGCTGGCCCAGCGAGGATCACTCTTCTCGCCTGGTCGTGATCACCCGCGGGATGTCGCTCGAGCTGTTCGAGGGTCTTCGTACCAGCCTCGAACAGATTCTTGGAGCGCACCACGTTGTCAAAGACCGCCATCGCGTGCCTACAGGTCTGACGACCGGCGCCACGAGCACAAGGAGCTGACGATGCTGATCGCTGGGACCGATAAGACCACCACCGACCGAGCGGGAGTCTGCGCCTCAACGCTCTGCGCTGTTCACTGTGCGGCGGGCGCAGTGTTGGCCAGCGCGGTGGGCGTGGGGTACGCCGGGGGACTCGTCTCCGACGAGCGAGTTGAGGCAGTCTTGGCTGTCATCGCGGTAGCCCTCGCCCTTGTCGCGCTCACGCAGGGATTCCGGACTCACGGGGCTCGCGCTCCCGTGGCGCTCGGAGCTGTGGGGCTCACACTTCTCGCGAGCTCCCGTTTGCTCGAGTTTGGCTCGTGGATCGAGCCGGGACTGTCGATTGGCGGGGCGTTTCTTCTCGTTGGTGCTCACCTCGTCAATCTGCGAGCGCGACGGCAGTACTCAGCCTGCTGCGCGACTGGCACGCGGTCTGCTGCGTAGACCGCCATCCCCCAATACCGAAGACCGCCGCGCTTTGCCGTGCCCGTGGGTAAGGCACAGTCCAGTCGTCGGCGCCTTGGTGCCGTGTCACCTCCTCCATAACTTTACGGGCGAGAGAGCTATTTCGTCCAACTTTGTTGTATTCCTTGGCGTTGTCAGGCGGGAGGTAATGGCATGCAGTGCAGTTGACTCAGACGCAATTATATTGCATCTACGCTGGATGAGAAAAGAGCTTCGCAAGCTTCCGGTCACGGTTCTCTATGGTTTTCTAGGTGCGGGCAAGACCACGCTACTCAATCACGTCTTGGTCAACCGAGAGGGCCGTAAGGTCGCAGAACGGGTGCATCTGCTGCACCCTCCGCGAAGACCTTCTCATTGAAGTCGCGAAGCTCGCGTGAGAGGGGCGTTTTGACTACCTGATCATCGAGTCCACCGGCATCTCGGAGCGCCTGCCGGTCGCCGAGACGTTCACCTTCGAGGACGAGACCGGCAAGAGCCTTTCAGAGGTCGCGCAGCTCGACACCATGGGCTCGACTCGTCTCACCAGCCGAAGCTGCACGGCTCGAGAGTATGCTTCGGCATCTCAATCCCGAGGCGGAGCTCGTTCGCGCCGACCAAGGTAGGGTCGCGCTCGATGAGGTGCTCGGGACGGGCTTTTCGATTTCGAGAAAGCCGCGCAAGCGCCAGGCTGGATGAAAGAGCTGCGGGGCGAGCACATGCCCGAGACGCTCGAGTACGGCATCTCGAGCTTCGTCTATCGGGCACGGGTCCCGTTTCATCCGAAGCGCTTCTGGGCTTTGCTCCAGGAGGCGAAGCTATCCGATCCGTTCCCTTCTTGGACCGAGGCCGCGGGGTAAGGCGCGCGGCATGAGAGTCAACTCGCGGCGGCAACGCGTGGCCACGAGTCAGCCGTATAGCTAGCTGCCCCGCGGGCTGTATTGCAATTAAGTTGCATTTATGTGAACGTCTGTTTTTATCGTCGAAGAAACCAAGCTGCCTGATCTGATCGCGGTTGGGACGGCCCTCATCGGTTGAGCCGCGCTCGGTCTCGCGCCGCCCCCACCCGTGCGCACTGGGCACGCCTGCGGGCACGGCATGCCCACTTACATCGCGGTCTGCCCCTCCCGCAGCGACCCGAAGGGCGATGCCGGGGAGGGGCGGCTGACGCGTTTCGCGACAGCGGGGTGGGCAGCACAGTCTGCCTCGGACTCAGCGTCGCGCAGAGGGTGCTCAGCGCATGCACGTGTCGACCGGCGTGTTGCCGGGCTGTATTGCGACAAGATAGCCACCGCCGGCCAGCGCCGTGGGTGTTTCGATCTCCTTAACGACCCTTCGGGTCTCCGTGTTGATGACGGAGATCTTGCCTTCGCCTCCGTGACTCACGAATGCCCAGCGGCCATCGGGTGTGATGGCAGAGCCGCGTCTCTGAGTTCCCGCGGCCGACACGCCTGGCATTGGTCCATTGACCAACGCGTCGATGCGAATGCGTGCGACGACCTTCTGGAACGAGGGAGAGCCTGAATCCACATCGACAAGGATCCCGAAGTCCCCGTCGGCGGTGGTATTGGCGAAAAAGGCGTACGGCCGCGACAACTGGAACTTCGAGACGATCCCAGTAGTTAGGACGGCCCGTTTCGCGGACGCGTCGCCTATGTCTGCCGCGTGGAAGTCGACCTCGCGCGACGCCCAGTTCTCTGCTCCTTCAGGCAGCGATCGGGGCACGGCGCCGTAGATGTATTGTTCGTCCCAAGAAAGACGCGGTCGAAAGTTCTGACCGGTGCTGCGCCCATCGACATCCCACGGAATAAGCGCCACACGAGCGAAGGGAACGACTCCGAAATTAACCCCATCGAAGCCTGTTCCGGCCTTTGCCGAGATATAGACGCGCCCCGAGGCATGGGAGACCACTGGCCCATGGGAGCCCGCGTTAATTGCAACGTTGGCTACCGGAGCGCTCGCAGAGCCGGCAAGGACAGCGGCCAGCGGGAACGCTTGGATTGCTCCGCCAACACCGAGGAACAGGTGAGCGGGTTCCCCTGCGATAAACGGATGAAGCTCTTCCTCCAGATTCATCGTGATCGGAAATGGGGTAGCCGAGAAGTCTTCGAGGTCGACGACGGTGGCAATCTGGTCAAGACCTTCCTTGCCAGACGATACGGCCAGGTGACGCAGCGCAGCGTCCGCGCAACCCCAGACGGCGAGAGGCCCAAGGTCGGCCGCTACGGAGCTAACAACGGAGGGCTTGCCGGCGTCGTTCATTTGGATCGCGATGATCCGCCCGTGCTTGTCGTCGCTCCCAATCACTCGCCCGTCCGCCAGGACTAGCGTTCCGAGATGGTTGCCCAGCAGGACATCGCGAATGGTCCCGGTGTAGGAGAGATCGGGAAGGCTGTACGCATGGATGGCCTCGTGCCCTTGCTCTTGCTCCGCGACCAAAAGGTATCCCTGCTCGCCCGGACGGGGCACACCATCACGGCCATCAGCGCCCGGCACACCATCACGGCCATCAGCGCCCGGCACACCATCACGGCCATCAGCGCCCGGCACACCATCACGGCCAT
>Ga0209591_10000451_pt1 | contig 53163 bp, 47 predicted proteins | sample MAT01_FD_187207 | JGI IMG/M metagenome (GOLD analysis project Ga0209591, IMG submission 187207) | Freshwater microbial communities from Lake Fryxell liftoff mats and glacier meltwater in Antarctica - MAT-01 (SPAdes) (version 2) | ecosystem: Environmental > Aquatic > Freshwater > Ice > Liftoff...
CAAGCACCGCGGACTGCTCGACAACACCGTGCTGGTGTTCATTCCCATCTTCAACGTCGACGGCCACGAGCGGATCAGCCGCTACAACCGGGTCAATCAGAACGGTCCGCAGGCTATGGGCTGGCGCGCAACCGCGCAGAACCTCAACCTCAACCGCGACCACATCAAGGCCGATGCGCCCGAGATGCGCGCATGGCTGGGCCTGTGGACGCGCTGGTCGCCGGATCTGTTGATCGATATCCACACCACCAACGGCGCGGACTACGCCTACGAGCTCACCTGGTATCTGGAGGAGTGGGGCAACCAGGCCGAGGCAGTTCGCGCATGGCAACGCGAAGCGCTGATCGATCGCGTGTTTCCCGCCACCGAGCGCCGCGGCCATCTGTTGGGGCCTTACATCAACCTCATCGACCATCGCGATATCCGCAAGGGTCTGGTGAATTTCGGTTCGGGTCCGCGCTTTTCGACCGGCTACGCGGCGCTGCGCAATCGGCCCGGCATCCTGGTCGAGACCCACATGCTCAAGCCCTATGCGCAGCGGGTGAAAGTCACCCATGCGCTGCTGCTGGAGGTGCTGCGCGAGCTCAGGCGCAACGGCGATGCGTTGCGCAGGGCAGTGGCCGCCGCAGACGCAGCACAGCTGGCGCACGGCGCGACCGACGACTACGAATACCCGCTGGCGTTCGTGCCCACCGACAAGCCGCAGACCATCCGCCTGCGCGGCGTGGCGTTCACGCAAAGCCGCAGCGAGATCTCCGGCGATACGTGGACCCGCTACGAGCCCGGCAAGCGCATCGATCTCGATGTGCCGTTCCTGCGCGAGATGGTGGCAGCGACCAGCGTGCGCCTGCCGGCAGCCTATGCGATCAAGCCGGCAGCGCTTACGACCATCGAACGCATCCGCGCGCATGGGCTGGCGTACCTGCGCGTGGCTAGTGCGCTGCCGGTTCGCGCCCGCGGCTGGCGCATCGAGCAGCCGCAGTGGAACGCAGAGCCCTTCGAGGGCCGCACTGCGCTGCGCGAATTCAAGGCCACGGAACTGGTGCGCGAGTTCGAGCTGCCGGTCGGCAGCGTGGTGGTGCCGATGGACCAGGCCGGCGCCAACGTCGTGGCACACCTGCTCGAGCCGCAGGCGCCGGACTCGCTGCTGCGCTGGGGCTTTTTCAACGCACAGCTCGAGCGCAAGGAGTATGCCGATCCACGCAAGCTCGAACAGCTCGCGCGCGAGATGCTCGCGCAGCAGCCGGCGCTGCGCGAGGAATTCGAGCAGGCCCTGCAGGATCCGGCCTTCGCCGCCGATCCGGGCGCACGACTGGATTTCTTCTTCGTGCGCTCACCGTATGCCGACCCCGAGCTCGGCGTGCTGCCGGTGTGGCGCATCGACCGCAGCACCCTCGAACGCGTGCGCGCAGTGCCGTAACCTTCAATCGCCAATAATCGCTTTCCGCGATCCATCCAGGAGCTGTCACCGATGAGCAATCAAGCGTCGCCCGAGCAAGGCCAGCAGCTCGGATTCCAGCGCCTCTACGCGGCCTGCGAATCGCTGCCCGCGCCGCGTACCGCGGTCGCCCATCCATGTTCCATCGAGGCGCTGCGCGCGGCGCGCGAGGCGCACGACGAGGGACTGATCCACGCGATCCTGGTGGCCCCGCCCGCACGTTTGCAGCAGCTGGCCGCCGACAGCGGGGTGCGCATCGACGATCTCGAACAAATCGCCAGCGAACACAGCGTGGCGTCGGCAGCGGTCGCGGTCGCGCTGGTGCGCGCCGGCAAGGCCGACGCGGTGATGAAGGGCAGCCTGCATACCGACGAGCTGTTGCTCGCGGTGCTCGATCGCGACCTGGGCTTGCGCACGGGTCGGCGCGCCAGCCATGTGTTCGTCGTCGAGGTGCCGGGGTTTCCGCGCCCGCTGCTGGTCACCGATGCGGTGATCAACATCGGGCCAGGTCTGGCCGAAAAGGCCGATATCTGCCAGAACGCGATCGAGCTGGCGCTGCTGTTGGGCATCGCGCAGCCGCGCCTTGCCCTGCTCGCGCCGGTCGAGACCGTCAATCCGAAGATTCCATCGACCCTCGACGCTGCCGCGCTGTGCAAAATGGCCGACCGCGGGCAGATCGTCGGTGGCCTGCTGGACGGGCCACTGGCTTTCGATTCCGCGATCGACGCGGACTCGGCGCGGATCAAGAACCTCACCTCGCCGGTTGCCGGCAACGCGGACATCCTGGTCACCCCCGACCTCGAGAGCGGCAACATCATGGTCAAGCAGCTGACCTTCATGATGCGCGCCGACGCGGCGGGTATCGTGCTCGGGACCCGCGTGCCGGTGATCCTGACCAGTCGTGCCGACAGTCAGTCCACCCGACTGGCATCCTGTGCGCTCGGGAAACTGCTGGCTGCCCGCATGCTGCGCAATCCTGCGGTCTGAGCGATGGCAATCCTGGCCCTCAATGCCGGCTCGTCATCGCTGAAGTTCGCGCTGTTCGAGGTCGCCGGCGGTGCCGCGCGCTGGCGCGGCAAGGTCGATCTGGCGGCAGCGCTGATGCAGATCGCCGGCAGCGGAGGATCGGTCGCGCTAGCCGCGCGCGCGCCGCTGGATATGGCGACCGCCGCGAACGAAGTGTTCGCCGCGATGGATTCAGCCAAGTTGGGGGCCCCGGACTGCGTGGTCCATCGCGTGGTGCACGGTGGCAATCGCTATTCGGCGCCACATTGGCTCGATGATGCGGTGGTCGCCGAGCTTGCAGCTCTCACGGCGCTGGCGCCGCTGCATCAGCCGGCCAGTCTCGCCGCTGTCGGCGCTGCGCGCGCGCGCTTCGGCCAGGCCCGGCATCTGGCCTGTTTCGATACTGCATTCCACGCCCATTGGCCGGATGCGGCGCGCCGTTTGGCGCTGCCGCGACGCCTGCATGAGCAGGGTGTGCAGCGCTTCGGGTTCCATGGACTTGCACACCAGTCTGCGGCGAACTTGTTGCGTCGCGAGGCACCGCAGGCACGTCGCGCGGTCGTCGCGCACCTGGGCAGCGGCGCGAGCCTGTGCGCGCTGGCCGACTTCGAAAGCGTCGACGCGAGCATGGGCTACTCCGCACTGGACGGACTGCCGATGGGCACCCGCTGCGGTGCGATCGATCCGGGCGTGGTGCTGCACCTGCTGCAGGGCCTGGGCATGACGGTTATCGAAGTCGAGACGCTGCTGTATCGCGAGTCGGGATTGCTGGGCGTGTCGGGCATCTCGGGCGATGTGCGCACCCTGCTCGCCAGCGACACCCGCGAGGCGCGTCAGGCGATCGAGCTGTTCGTCTACCACGTGGTGCGCGGCATCGGTGGCATGGCCGCCACCCTGGGTGGTCTCGATGCGCTGCTGTTCAGCGGCGGCATCGGTGAACATGCGGCATCGGTTCGCGATGCGGTCTGCGCGCGGCTTGCGTTCCTCGGCATCGCGCTCGACGCCGATGCCAATCACATGCACATCGCGCAGATCCACGCGCGCAGTTCGCGGGTCGTGGTGCGCATCGTCGGCTGCGACGAAGAAGCCGTGATGGCCGATGCTGCGGCAGCGGCATTGAGCGCCTGAGCGATCGCTTGCGGTGGCGGTTCCGCCTTCGCCTGCGCTGGACAATCGCCGCGGCGCGAGCGCGCGCCCGCGCACCAGGAATCCTGCGCTCAAACCTCGGCGGACGCTGCCGGCTGGGCCAGTCCGACCGTGCAACCAAAACGCGTGCGCAGCTTCTCTGCCAGCGCTTCGCGCGCAGCGTCTTCGCCATGCACCAGCCAGACCGGGGGCGAGTTCTTGAAGTGCCCGTACCATTCGAGCAGCCCGCCCTGGTCGGCATGTGCCGACAGTCCGCCGATGGTGTGGATCTGCGCGTTCACCTTTACCGTCTCGCCATGGATGCGCACGGTCTGCTTGCGATCGACCAGTTCGCGGCCGAGGGTGCCGTTGGCCTGGTAGCCGGCAAAGATCACATGGGTCGACTCGCGCCACAGGTGATGGCGCAAGTGGTGCACGATGCGGCCGCCATTGCACATGCCGGAACCGGCGATGATGATGGTGCCGCCGCGCAGGTCGTTCAGCTGCTGCGATTCGGATGATTCCACCGTGGCGCGCAGGTTGGGCAGCTTGAACGGCGCCATGCCGCGCCAGACGGTGCGCGATTCGGAGTCGAGCAGCTCACTATGGCGTGCGTACAGATCGACCACTTTCGCGGCCATCGGCGAGTCCAGCGCGATCTTCCAACTGGCCAGTCCCCATTCGTCCCAATAACGCGCCATCCAGTACAGGATCTCCTGGCTGCGTCCCACCGCGAAAGCGGGAATCAGCACCATGCCGCCCTCGGCGCGGGCGCGCTGGAAGATCGCACCGAGCTCGGCGATGGTGTCCTCGCGCGAGCGATGCATGCGATCGCCATACGTGGACTCCATCAACACCAGGTCGGCGTGCTCGACCGGTGTGGGGTCGTGCATCACCGGCGCGTTGCGCGGGCCGATATCGCCGGAGAACACCAGTCGCCGCGTCGTGCCGTCGACTGCGGCCGCGACTTCCACGATTGCCCCACCAAGGATGTGGCCGGCATCACGCAGCACCGCGTGAACGCCGGGCAGGATTTCGCGGGTCTCGCCGTAGGCCAGCGGCACCAGTTGCCGTAGCACCCGGTTGACGTCGTCGATGTCGTAGGGCGGCTGGAGTGCGCCCAGGCCGCGTCGCGCGCGGCGTCGATTTTCCTGTTCGGTATCCGACTGCGCCAGCCGCGCGGAATCCTCCAGCATGATGCGGGCGAGATCGGCCGTTGCCTGATGGGTGTAAATTGGACCATGCCAGCCGCGCTTGGCCAACAGCGGCAGGCGCCCGAGATGGTCGATGTGCGCGTGCGACAGCAGCATCGCGTCGAGACCGCGCAGGTCGAAGGCGAATGGCGCTGCGTTGCGGGTGCGCTCGTCGCGCCCGCCCTGGAACATGCCGCAGTCGATCAGCAGGCGGCGTTCGCCGATGTGCAGCAGGTGGCACGACCCGGTCACTTCGCCAGCCGCGCCGAAGAACTCGATACGCATTGATCGACCTCCACGTAGTCAAAGCGTGAGGATAGCGCCATACCGCGGGAAGTCTCGGAATTCGTGGGCGCCGCGTTGATCGCGCGCTGCAGCATCCATCGAAGGCTTGCTTTGCAACCGGAATTCATCCCAACGCAACGTGGCCAGCACACCTAATGCACATTCGTGCAGACGGGAATCACCGTTCGTGCACCGCGCCAGAACGCGCGATACCGCACAGTGTGAAGACGCGCAGATGCACTGCGCGCATCCCATCGGAGAATTCCCCATGAAGTTCCGCACCTCGCTGCTCGTGCTGTCCCTTGCCATCGGTGGCGCGCTCGCCATCCCGGCTTTTGCCGAGGACCATGGCAAGCACAGCGAAATGGACAAGGCCGCACCGACCATCGTCGGCATCGCCAGCACCAACGCCGATTTCGAAACCCTCACCGCTGCCCTGACCGCCGCCGGGCTGGTTGCCACGTTGGAAGGCACCGGCCCGTTCACCGTGTTCGCGCCGACCGATGCAGCGTTCGCCAAGCTGCCGGCCGGCACGCTGGAGAACCTGCTCAAGCCGGAAAACAAGGCCAAGCTCGCATCGATCCTGACCTATCACGTGGTAGCGGGCAAGGTGCTCGCAGCCGACGTGGTCAAGCTGACCTCGGCCACCACCGTCAATGGCGCCGACGTCAAGATCGCGGTTGCCGGCGGCAAGGTCACCGTCAATGGTGCCAACGTCACCACCACCGACATCAAGGCCAGCAACGGCGTGATCCACGTAATCGACAGCGTGATCATGCCCCCGGGCTGATTACAAGCGTACCGCAGCGGGGCGCTCGCAGCGCCCCGCTGTGTTTTTCGACACACCGTGTAGACGCTCGGTTCCGCGTAAACGCCCCCTTGCTGCGGTCGCGCGCACTGCGCGCTTGTGCAACGATTCACGCTGCACCAATGCCCGTCCGCGCCGCACACCTGCGCTCGCGCATTCTCCCGCAAGCGTGCCGTCCGGAACGCACCGCGCCACCGATCGTTGCCGTCGCGCGCACCACGCGCTCCTGCACCCGTCCACGCCGCATCGATGCCCGTCCACACTGCACCCGTGTCCGACCGCGCCCTGTGCGCGACCGCCCCGCACGGAATGCACCGAGCACCCCATTGCTGCGGTCGCGCGCGCGGCGCGCTCGTGCAGGGGCAGACGCTGCATCCGTGCAGACGCAGCTATCCCCCCGCGGCAGCGCGTTCCTTGAGCGCTTTCGCCGTGCGCTCGCCCAGCCAGGCGACGATGGCACGGTGGCCGAGGTAGATGACCGGCGTGAGCGCCAGCGCAAGCGCTGCCTTGTACAGATAGTTCACCGTGCCTACCGCCAGCCACTGCGCGATGCTCCATTGCTGCGGACCGAGCACGAAGGCGATGTAGAGCACGATGAAGCTGTCGACCAGCTGCGAGACCAGGGTCGAGCCGGTGGCGCGCAGCCACACCATGCGCTCGCCGGTAATGCGCCGCACCCGGTGGTAGATGCTCACGTCGACCAATTGGCCTACCAGGAACGCCACCAGTGAACCTGCGATCGTCCACAAACCCTGGCCGAAGATCGCGGCGAACGCGACCTGCATGTCCTCCACACCCTGGGCCTGACCGGCTGCAACCCAGAACGCGGCGGGTGCAAGGTGGATCGCGGTAAACGCGAATCCGAACGCATACACGATCAGCGCGACGGCGAGCCACGATATGAAGCGCACGCCGCGCCGGCCGAAGAACTCGTTGATGATGTCGGTCATCAGGAACACCACCGGCCACAGCAGCACGCCGGCGGTGAAGTTGAGCGTGCCGCTGATGCCGAACAGGTTCCAGCCGATGTCGTCGATGCCCAGCGTAGGCTCCAGCGCGAACACCTTGACCCCGATGAATTCGGCCATCAGGGCGTTGCACACGAAGAACGCGGCAAGCACCACGAACAGGTGCTGGGTGCGCTGGCTGTCGGCGGGGTTTGCCGTCTGTGCTTGCTGTGTGCTCGATGTCATTTGCGCGCGCTGCCGAAGCGGATCGGGTCGGGCGCGATCGCGCCGCCGGAAATGATGAACGCCATTGCCTGGTCCATGCTCCAGTCGGTCTGCGTGAGGTCCTCGACCGCCACTACTTCGAGATAGCCCGAGGTGGGGTTCGGCGTGGTCGGGACATACACGGCCGCGTACTCGCGCCCGTCGCCGGCATTGGTGAACACGCGCGTGACCAGCCCCACCGCCTTCATGCCGGCATGCGGAAAGTCGATCAGCACCACGCGCTGCGCACCATCGGGCTTGGTCTGCATGATCTCGAGCAGCTTCTTGGCGCCACCGTAGATGGTCTGCGCCAGCGGGATGCGCGCGATCAGGGCCTCCATCGCGCCCAGCAGGCGTTGGCCGAACACGCGCGTGGCCAGCAGGCCGACCGCATAGACCAGCAACAGGGTCGCTACCAGCGCGAAGCTCGACTGCACCCACTCGGCACCGAGCCACTCGGTGTTGGCCGGGAACGCGCGCGTGAGCTGTTGCGAGAGCGCAGCGATCCATGGCGACGACAACCCGGACAGCAGTCCGAACACGAACTTGAACACCACGAAAGTCAGCCACAGCGGCAACAGGGTCAGCAGCCCGGTAATCAGATAGCGCTGGATACGCAGGCGCTGGGCAAGGGTGCGGCGGGCGGGCTGGGTCATTCTGCGATGGTGCCGGATTCGCGCGCCAGCGGCCAGTCGACAGCGCTCATCGGGCGGTTCCGCGCCGCCGCAGGCGCTGCCGGGCTTTGCGCAGTCAGCGCTGCATTCGGCGACGTTGCCGCTGGCATCTTCAGTGCCCAGCTTGGGGCGGGCTTTGTTACAGGCCAGCAGGATTCGCGCTAGCTTAGGCTGGCTTGCAACCGGAGTGCGGTGAACGCGATGGCAAAACCTGCGATCGTGGCCCTGATCGGCCTGCCGGGTGCGGGCAAGTCGACGCTGGCCGCCTATCTGGCGCAGACCTTCGGGCTGCGTCGGGTGTGCCGCGATGCGGTGCGTGCTGCGATGTTCCCGCGCTGCCGCTACACGCCGACCGAAAAGCGCGCCGCGTTCCGCGCAGTGCTGCTGGCCGCCGAGGTCAATCTGGCGCTGGGCGAGCCCACCATGCTGGACGGCATGACCCTGTCGCGCGAGCGCGATCGAGAAAAGCTGGCCGAACTGGCCAGGCGTCTTGGCGCGAGCCTGATCATGCTGTGGCTCGACGTGCCGCTCACGCTGGCGCGCGCGCGGGTTGCCGCTGAAACCCGCGACCATCCTGCCGGCGACCGCGAGGCCGCGCTGGTCGATGCCGTGCAGGAGCGCTTCGAGGCACCAACCGGCGCGGCCTGGATCGACGGATCGCTGGCGCCCGACGAGGTCTGTGCGCAGGCCGAGGCGGTGGTGCGCGAGCGCCTTGCCGCAAGTTGACCGCAGCGGGTTTTCGTATGCTTCGTGGTGACACCCGCGGCGCTGCGCTCAGAACAGCAGCGCAGCCATCTTGCGCCGTGTTGCGCTGACCAGATCCGCATCGTCGATCATCGCAAAGGCCTGGATCAGGGTGCGGCGGCCGAGGTCTTCGTCGAACTTGCGATCGCGGCGCATGATCTCCAGGAACTGGTCGACGGCTTGCGCATACTCGCCCTCGAGCAGGAAACGGGTGCCAAGCTGATGCCGCGCGCGCAGATCGCCCGGCGTGGTTTCGACCTGCGCGGCTAGCTCGCGCAGCGACGCCGCGCCGACGATCGCGTGGGCAAATCCGAGTCGCGCGCGCAGCGTCTTGGCCGCATCCCCTTCAGCGAGATCGGCCGGCAGTTGATCGAGAATCGCCTCCACCTCGGCCACCGCGCCGGTACCCATCAGCGCCTGCGCCAGTTCGAGCCTGAGCTCGTCCTTGTCCGGCTCGGCCGCGAGCCGCGCTTGCAGGATGGCAATGGTTTCCTGCGCCGACAGCTGCGGCTCGGGTTCGGGTTCGGGCTCGGGCGGCAGTTCTTCATCCAGCGCTGGCGCGGCATCGCCCAGATGCGGTTCAAGGAACTGCCGGATCACCGATTCGGGCTGCGCGCCCATGAAGCCGTCGACCGGGCGGCCATCGCGGATCAGCATCACCGTCGGCAGCGAGCGGATGCCGAACAGGGTCGCCAGCTGCATCTGCTCATCGGTATTGACCTTGGCGACCAGCAGATTGCCGTTGTTCTCCTCGGCCAGCTTGTCCAGGGTCGGCGACAGCGCGCGGCACGGCGCGCACCACGGCGCCCAGAAATCGACCAGCACCGGCACCCGCGTGGAGGCGAGCAGGACCTTTTCTTCGAAATCGGCCTGGGTGACGTCGAACACGAAAGCGGAAGCGGACATGGGGAACTCCGGAAGCGGTATCCCCCCATTGTGGGGCCTGCGCGGGATTTGCCAAGCGGCCGCGCGCCGGCCGCCTGGCTTGGCCGCAGCTACGGTGACTTGTAAACGACGCCACCCTTCATCACGAAGGCCATCGACTGCATCCGCGTGATGTCTTCCAGCGGGTCGCCCTCGACCGCGACCAGATCGGCGTACTTGCCGCTGCTCAGTCCGCCGAGGTTGGCGCTTTCGCCAAGCAGTTCGGCGGCGTTGCGGGTCGCGGACTGGATCGCTTCCAGTGGCGGCATCCCGGCGCCGACCATCAGCTCGAACTCGCGCGCGTTGCGGCCGTGCGGGAATACGCCCGCATCGGTGCCGAACGCGATCTTCACCCCAGCCTTGTATGCGCGGCCGAAAGTGGCCTGGATCAGCGGCCCCACCGCCAGCGCTTTCGGACGCACGATCTCGGGATAGTAGCCAGGCTTTGCGGCCATCTCGCCGACGAACACGCCGGCACTGATCGTCGGCACGTACCAGGTGCCCTTTTCCTTCATCAGGCGCATGGTCTCGTCGCTCATGTAGGTACCGTGTTCGATCGAGTCGACCCCGGCGAGGATCGCGCGCTGCATGCCCTCGTCGCCGTGCGCGTGCGCTGCGACCTTCATGCCGTAGTCGTGCGCGGTCTCGACGATGGCCTTGGCTTCATCGAGCGAGAACTGCGGGTTCTGGCCGTTCTTGGCGAACGACAGCACGCCGCCGGTGGCGGTGATCTTGATCAGATCGGCGCTTTCCTTGTAGCGCTGGCGCACCGCCTTGCGCGCCTCGTCGGGCGAATTGATCACGCCCTCGGCCGGACCGGGATCGCCCTGCAGGCGACGCGCCCAACCATTGGTGGGGTCGGCATGACCGCCGGTGGTGGCGATCGACTTGCCGGAGGTGAAGATGCGCGGCCCCTTGATCATGCCCTGGTTGATCGCCGAGCGCAGCGAGATGGAGATCACGCCATCGTCGCCGAGATTGCGCACGCTGGTGAATCCGGCCAATAGCGTGCGCTCGGAATACACCACGCTGCGAAATGCATAGTCGGGCTGGTTGAGGCGGAAGCCCTCGCTGTAGGCATCCTTGTTGGTCTCGTTGGTGATATGGGTGTGCATGTCGATCAGGCCCGGCATGCAGGTGTGGCCGGGCAGATCGATCACGCTGGCGCCATCGATCTGCGCGCGCCCGGCGCGCACTTCGCGGACGCGATCGTTGGCGATCACGATACTGTGCGGCCCCAGCTTGCGGCCGGCGTCGACGTCGATCAGCGCGGCACAGTGCACTACGGTCAGCTGCGGCGGTTCGGCACTGGTCGATGCGCTGGTCTGCGCAGTGGCGGCGGGCAGGGCAATCGAAAGTACAGCGGCAAGCAAGGTCTGGCGCACGGGAATCTCCGGTGGTGGTCGTGTGGTGCCGGCCCCGGAGCATAAGCAGCGCGATCCATTGGCGCCAGTAGCAGCGCGTCACACGCCGCTCGCTCAGACTTGCCGACGATCACCATTTTTCCTCTGGGAGCCGGCATGCCGGCGACAGCGGTGCCGATGGCGTGCCGCAGTCGCCGCCATGGCGGCTCCCACATGAAAAACCTGTCGCGTCCGGAACCTGGTCAAGCCTGCGACCTTGGGTGTTCCCACAAGGAAAACTTGCGCATCCGGAATCTGGTCGACGTCACGATGTTCCATGTGGGAGCCGCCATGGCGGCTCCCACATGGAAAACCTGTCGCGTCCGGAACCTGGTCAAACCTGCGACCTTGGGTGTTCCCACAAGGAAAACTTGCGCATCCGGAATCTGGTCGACGTCACGATGTTCCATGTGGGAGCTGCCATGGCAGCGACGGCGGCGCTGATGGCTTGTCGCAGTCGCCGTCATGGCGGCTCCCACAATGGGTTCCAGCTCGGAGCTGTGCGACTCGAGCGCCTCGCGTAAACTGCGCCACAAGTTGTCCGGACCAATCGGGGGCGCGGGTGGACTATCAGTGGTGGGTGGTGGCGCACATCCTGGCGGCGGGCTACTGGCTTGGCACCGATCTGGCGGTCTATTACACCGCCGGCACGATTGCCAATCGGGCCGCGCCGGTTACGGTGCGGCTGTGGGCCGGCAAGACCATGCTGCTGCTCGACATGGTGCCACGCACCTGCCTGATCCTGACCCTCGCATTCGGGCTCACGCTGGCAGCCTACGCAGGCCTGCTCGCGCCGCTGCGCGCGTGGCTGCCGGCGATCTGGATCGGCAGCGCTGCGTGGCTGGCACTGACCTGGAGCGTGTTCCGTCTCGAGAATTCCGCGCTCGGCCATCGACTGGCGCAGGTCGACTTTGCGCTGCGCATCGCGATCGCACTGGGCTGCCTGGCCGGCGCATGCCTGCTGTGGATCGGCACGGCCAGCATCGCCAGCACGCCTTGGCTGTCGCTCAAGCTGGCGATCATCGGCACCATCATCGCCCTCGGACTGATGATCCGCATCCAGTTAAAGCCCTTCGGCGCGCTGTTCGGCAAGGTGGCTGCAGGCAAGGCGAGCAGCGCCGACGAGGACGCGTTGGCGCGACTGATCGCACGCGTCAAGGTGCCGGTGTGGTTCATCTGGGGTGCGGTGGCTGCGGGCATCGCGCTGGGCCGGATCAAGCCGTACTTCTGACCTCGCAGCGCATGCGGTCGGGACCGGCGGCAGCGGTGACGGTTCCTCCGGCAGCAGCGCTGCGCTAACCTCGCGGGTCTGCCCGCCTGGAATCCGGCGCGACTGTCGCGCCATCGTCGACCGATGCAAGAAACCTACGATTTCAAGGCCGTCGAGGCCGCCGCCCAGGACTACTGGACCCGGACCCGTGCGTTCGAGGTGGTGGAAGATGCCACGCGGCCGAAGTACTACTGCCTGTCGATGCTGCCCTATCCCTCGGGTGCGCTGCACATGGGGCATGTGCGCAACTACACCATCGGCGATGTGATCAGTCGCCACAAGCGCATGCTGGGCTTCAACGTGCTGCAGCCGATCGGTTTCGATGCTTTCGGTCTGCCGGCCGAGAACGCCGCGATCAAGCACAACATCCCGCCCGCCGGCTGGACCTACGCCAACATCGAGAACATGCGGCGCCAGCTGCACGCGCTCGGCTATGCCTACGACTGGTCGCGCGAAGTGGTGACCTGCAAGCCGGAGTACTACCGCTGGGAGCAGCTGTTCTTCGTGCGCCTGTTCAACCAGGGCCTGGTGTATCGCAAGAACTCGGTGGTCAACTGGGACCCGGTCGACCAGACGGTGCTGGCCAACGAGCAGGTGGTCGACGGGCGCGGCTGGCGATCCGGAGCGTTGGTCGAGCGGCGCGAGATCCCGCAGTGGTTCTTCCGCATCACCCGCTATGCCGAGGAACTGCTGCGCGAAATCGACGCGCTCGACGGCTGGCCGGAATCGGTCAAGACCATGCAGCGCAACTGGATCGGGCGCTCGGAAGGCCTGGAGATCGACTTTGCGGTCGACGCTGCGACCGACACGCTGCGCATCTACACCACGCGGCCCGACACCCTGCTGGGTGCGACCTACATGGCGGTGGCGGCCGAGCATCCGATCGCGGTTGCGGCCGCGCAGGACAATCCAGCGCTCGCTGCGTTCTGCGCCGAGTGCACGCGCACCGACGTGACTGAAGCCGCGCTCGAGACGATGGAAAAGCGCGGCATGGCCACCGGCCGCTTTGCGATCCATCCCCTGACCGGCGACAAGCTTCCGATCTGGGTGGCCAACTTCGTGCTGATGGGTTACGGCACCGGTGCGGTGATGGCGGTGCCCGGGCACGACGAGCGCGACTTCGCGTTCGCGCTGAAGTACGGCCTGCCGATCGAGCAGGTCGTGGCGCATCGCAAGGACCCGCAAGCGACACAAGGCGAGTTCGCCTACGACGCCGCACACTGGAAGGATTGGTACGCCAGCAAGCGCGACGAGGACACCTGTGCGTTGAACTCGGCACCGTGGATTGCCGACGGCAGCCCCTTCAAGCAGGCCTTCGAACAGATCGCCACTGCGATCGCCGACAAGGGCATCGGCGAGCGCAAGGTCAATTACCGACTACGCGACTGGGGCGTGTCGCGGCAGCGCTACTGGGGTTGCCCGATCCCGATCATCTATCGCGCCGATGGCTCGGCCGTGGCGGTGCCCGAAGACCAGTTGCCGGTGCTGCTGCCCGAGGATGTGAAGTTCGAGGGCGTCAAGAGCCCGATCAAGGCCGATCCGGAATGGCGCAAGACCGTCGATCCTGAAACCGGCGCGCCGGCGACACGCGAGACCGACACCTTCGACACCTTCGTCGAGTCGAGCTGGTACTACGCGCGCTACACCAGTCCGGGCGCTGACGGCATCCTCGACCAGCGCGCGGACTATTGGCTGCCGATCGATCAATACATCGGCGGCATCGAGCACGCGGTGATGCACCTGCTGTACTTCCGCTTCTGGCACAAGCTGATGCGCGATGCGGGGCTGGTGCAGTCCGATGAGCCGGCGACGAACCTGCTATGCCAGGGCATGGTGATCGCCGAGACGTTCTATCGCGACGCCGACGACGGCTCGAAGCACTGGATCAATCCCGCCGATGTCGACGTCGATCTCGACACCAAGGGCAAGATCGTCGGCGCGCGCCTGAAAGCCGACGGCGAGCCGGTGGTGATCGGTGCCACCGAGAAGATGTCGAAGTCGAAGAACAACGGTGTCGATCCGCAGATCCTGGTCGATCGCCTGGGCGCCGATACGGTGCGTCTGTTCTCGATGTTCGCCGCCCCTCCCGAGCAGTCGCTGGAGTGGAGCGAGGCCGGCGTCGAGGGCATGGCGCGTTTCCTGCGTCGACTGTGGGCGCAGGTGCACAAACACGTCGCGCGCGGTGCGGCGCCCGCGCTCGATGTCGGCGCGCTGTCTGGCGAGCAGAAAACCATCCGCCGCCAGGTGCATGAAACCATCGCCAAGGTCGGCGACGACTACGGTCGGCGCTACACCTTCAACACCGCGATCGCGGCGGTGATGGAGCTGATCAACGCGCTGGCAAAATTCGACGACGATTCCGCGCAGGGTCGCGCGGTGCTGCAGGAAGCGTGGGAAGCGGTCACCTTGTTGCTCGATCCGATCACCCCGCACATCGCGCACGCGCTGTGGCAGGCGCTGGGTCATCACGAGACCCTGATCGAGGACCGCCCGTTTCCGCAGGCGGATGCTGCCGCACTGGTGCGCGATGCGCTGACCCTGGCAGTACAGGTCAACGGCAAGCTGCGCGCTACCATCGAGGTGGCGGTGAACGCGAGCAACGAGTCGGTCCAGGCGCAGGCGATGGCCGATGCGGCCGTGCAAAAGTTCATCGACGGGCAGACCGTACGCAAGGTGATCGTGGTGCCGGGCAAGATCGTCAACATCGTGGTGGCTTGAGTGGGCCTCGCGCTGCATCGCGCGGGCCGTGGCCAGTACGGATCGAATCCATTGAAAGGCGCGACACTGCCGTGGCTGCAACCATGCTGACGAGGTTTCCGATGTTCCGTTCGATCCTGCTGCTGCTGTCGATGGCTACGGCGATTGTGCTGTCGTCTTGCGGTTTTGCACTACGCGGCGAAGTAGCGCTGCCGCTGGCCCTGCAGCGCGCCACGCTGGAGGTTGCCGATCCCTTCAGTCCATTGGCGCGCGATCTCGAAGCCGCGCTCAAGCGTGCCGGTTTCGAGAAGGCCGCTGCCGGGACTGCGGGCGTCGGCCGCATTGCGATTCCGGTCAACACCACCAGCGTCGAGGTGCTCACCGTCGGCGACACCGCGCGCGTGCAGGAATTCGTGGTGCGCTATCGCATCGAGCTGGAGGTCAGCGGCGCCGACGGCAGCGTGCTATTGGCCCGCACCCCATTGACCCTCGAGCGCGAGTTCAGTTTCGACGAGACGCAGGCGCTCGGTGCGCAGTCCGAGCAGGACCTGATCCGCAACGAGCTGCAGCGCGAGATGGTGCAGCAAGTGCTACGCCGTCTCGAGGCCCTCCGCTGACCCGCGCCGGAGGGTGGGTCTCGACCCACCGCTCGGTGCCCCACGGCAACCATACATCGTGAGCGAAACGCCGTCGCCGATCCCGCTGGCAGGTCGGGACGGCCTGCCCTACAGTGTTCCGATGCAGCTCAAACCCGATCAGATCGAACGCCACCTCGCCAATCTCGACGATCTCAAACCGGTGTATCTGATCGCCGGCGACGAGCATCTGCTGGTGGTCGAGGCATCCGATGCGGTGCGCCGCCGCGCGCGCGAGGTGGGCTACGGCGAGCGCGACGTGCTGGATGTCGAGCGTGGCTACGACTGGAACGAGTTTGCGCGCAGCTGCGCCAGCCTGTCGCTGTTCGCCTCGCGCAAGCTGATCGACTTGCGGCTGCCCAACGGCAGGCCGGAGAAAGACGGCAGCGCGGCGATCATCGACTTCTGCGCCAGGCCGCCGCCGGACACGGTGCTGCTGATCACCGCGATGACCTGGAGCCGGGCCCACGAAACGAAGTGGGTCGAAGCGGTGCAGGATGTCGGCGTTTTCTGTCCCGCTTGGCCCTTGAAGTTGCCGGAGACCGTCCAATGGGTCGCCGCGCGTGCCGAGCGCGCCGGGCTCAAGCTGGCTTCCGATGCCGTCGACGCGCTGGTGGCACGCGTCGAGGGCAATCTGCTGGCCGCAACGCAGGAGATCGACAAGCTGGTGCTGCTTACTTCCAACAGTGGATCGCAGGTTCTCGGAGCTGCGGAACTGGAATCCCTGGTCGAGGACAGCGCGCGTTTCGATGTGTTCAAGCTGGCCGATGCGATGTTGCAAGGCGACCTCGCGCGCGCGCTGCGCATTGCGGCCGCGCTGCGTGCCGAGGGCGATCAGGTGCCCGGACTGGTGCCGTGGCTGTCAGGACAGCTTGGCATGATGGTCCGCCTCGCCAGCGCGGTAGAGGCGGGCGCCAGCGCCGATCAGGCGCTGCGCGCCGAACGCGGGATATGGCAGGCGCGCCATCCGATCTACAAGGGCGCACTCAAGCGCGGTCGTGTTGCATTCTGGGAAGCACGGCTGGCCGATCTGGCGCGGGTCGAAAAAACCGGCAAGGGCCGTTTGCCCTGGCTGGACCCATGGGTCGAACTGGAACGCACACTGGCAGCGATCGCCGACCCGAAGATCGCGCGCGCCATGACCTGAAGCCGGAGGGTGGGTCTCGACCCACCACGCCGCATTCCACCCTAACCCCTCACCCTCGCCGCAGCGTTCGTATCTGAATGTGGGAGCCGCCATGGCGGCGACAGCAACCCACCGCGCTCGCCGCAGTGGCCACCAACACAGTCAGCGCGCCAATCCTGGCGCATCACCGCGACCATCGATCCATGCAACCACTGGCGATCCTCGGCGGTACTTTCGACCCGGTACACCACGGACACCTGCGCGTGGCGTGGGAAGCTGCCGAAGCACTGAATGCCGAGCTGCTGATGATTCCAAGCCGCGTGCCGCCGCATCGCGCGCAACCCGGGGCGTCAGCGCAGCAGCGAATGGCCATGCTCGAGCTGGCACTCACCGGCCAGCAGCGCCTGCGTGCCGACGATCGCGAGCTGCGTCGCGACGGACCGTCCTACACCATCGATACGCTGATCGCGCTGCGCGCACAGATCGGCGCCTTGCGGCCACTGGTGCTGCTGGTCGGTGCCGACGCCTTCGCGGGACTGTCGAGCTGGAATCGCTGGCGCGAGCTGTTCGACTACGCCCACCTGGGCGTGTTGACCCGTCCCGGACACGGCGGTGTTTTCGAAGCGGAGCTTGCCTCGGAGTGGTTCACGCGCCGCGTGGATTCGCTCGCAGAACTTCGCGTGCGATCGCACGGCGCGATTGCGGCAATCGAAGTCACCGCACTGGAGATCTCGGCCAGCGCGATCCGCGAACTGGTCGCCAACGGACGCTCGCCACGGTTTCTTTTGCCTGCAGCAGTAGGCGAGTTGATCGAGCGCGACGGCCTGTATCGCACGGTAGTTTCTTCAAGCGACGAAAAAAATGCTTGACGCGCGAAAAAACCCGCGTATATTCGCGCACCTTGCAGCGGGCACTTGCACGCCGCACTTCGGCAATTCCGGTAAGCAAAAATGAAATCCGTCCTCGCCAACCAAAACACGCGCAGCGGTTATCCGCGGTTCGCACTTGATGCGAAGCCCGGAGCTCTGTCGCGCGCGGACAATTCGATGGCGTAGGACTCTCGGTCAGAGGCCTGCGCCTGGCGCAGGCCTCCCGGGTTAACGAACCCCTGGAGGCGCAAGCTTCCGGGGGTTTTTCTTTTTCAGGTTCCAGGTTGCGCGACCGGCAATCTGGCCTACGAGCAAGCGGGTCCGGGCACCCCAGCGTGACACCGTCAGGACGATGGTGCCGCGACAACGCAACCGGCGTGTCGCATCGCGCGAGCGCCGGGGTGTCCGGACGACGCGAAGAATGTGCGATCGGCAGGCGACTTCAGTGGCGCGGCCGATCGCCCCCCAAGCCTTGGAGACGGTGACCTGGACGATCGACAAGCCGACGGTCTTCGGTGGTCTGGAAGGCGTGCTGTCGAACCCGGTCAGCATACGCAAGCAAGGGTCATGGCAGCGCACCGTGCAGTGGAGTCTTTGCTGCGGTTTCTTTCGTACCCAGACGGCCTGCGGGCCGGCAGCCGGACAGGGGTTCCCTCGCGACCTGATCGGTCTATACTGGTCTGGACCGGCGCTCCGGGCGCCGGCGCATCCCAATCACCTGCGCGAGGTGTCAGCCCCCTTGGTCAAAAAAACCGTGCCTACCCCCAAGACCGCTGCGAAATCCACAGCAGCCCGCAAGACTGCCAAGTTCACCCGCGGCGCAGCGCCCAGAAAAGCTGCCAAGACGGTCGTGAAGTCAGGCAAGCCCGCAAAGTCAGGCAAGCCCGCAAAGTCAGGCAAGCCCGCAAAGTCAGGCAAGCTCGGCAAGCCTGGCAAGACCGGCAAACCCAGCAAGTTGGTCAAGGTCGCCAAGCTGCCTGCCGAGCCGCGCGAAAGCGCCAAGCCGAGCCCGAAAACTCCCAAGTTGCCCGCCTTTACCGCCGGCCTGCGCAAGCAGGTGATCGCAGCACTCGACGAGCTCAAGGCGCGCGATATCAAGGAAATCGACATCCGCGAAAAGGCCTCGTTCACCGATCTGCTGGTGATCGCCTCCGGCACGTCGACGCGGCACGTCAAGTCGATCGCCGATGAAGTGGTCAAGTTCTCCAAGCGCGCCGGCGTCATGCCGCTGGGCGTCGAAGGCCAGAAAGAAGCCGAGTGGGTGCTGGTCGATCTCGGCGACATCGTGGTCCACGTGATGCTTCCGCGGATCCGCGAGTTCTACGGGCTGGAGCGCCTGTGGACCGTCGGCGACGAGGAACCCGCCGAGGCGCTCGCCGCCGCTTACTGACCATCGCCCGCCGCGATGCGGATCGTGCTCATCGCGGTCGGCGAAAAGCCGCCGGCATGGGTGCGCGATGGCTTCGTCGACTATGCGCGCCGCTTGCCCAAACCGTGGACACCCGAACTGGTCGAGCTGCCGCTCGGTCATCGCGGGAAAGGCGCGGATCCAGCCCGCGCCATCGCCGATGAAGGCGCCCGCGTACTGGCGGCTTTGCCCAAGTCAGCGCAGATCGTCGCGCTCGACGAGCGCGGCAGTGCGTGGACGTCGATCGAGGTGTCGCGTCGAATGGATGGTTGGGCGCAGGCTGGCGATCCCGTAGCGCTGCTGATCGGCGGACCCGATGGTCACGCACCCGCGGTCCTGCAGCGGGCAAGCCAGCGATGGTCGCTGTCGCCGTTGACCCTGCCGCACGCGCTGGTGCGGGTGGTGGTGGCAGAACAGCTGTATCGCGGCTGGACCCTGCTGCAGGGGCATCCCTACCACCGCGCCTGAGCGCGATAGTCGGAACTTTCAACCGGATGGTTTGTGGAAGGTCTTCCAGGTCGCCGCAAGCGGAATCGCGAACATGGCAGCGACCAGCAGGCTGAGCGCGGCGTTCTGCCACAAGCCGTTGCCCAACGACAGCGTCATGGCGGGCACGAACCACGCGGCGATCGAAAGCGCGATCATCTGCCAGCCCTCGCGTCGCCCTTGGCGAAACGGCCAGTAGATGGCATACAGCAGCAGCACGCCCCAGCCGGTCAGCACAGCGCCGAGGATGCTGAACACGAATCCGATGTAGCCCGCCGCCTCAATGCCGAAAGCGGGCGGTTGCCAGGTAGTGCCGAACATGAGCAGGTTGAAAAACGTCTGCATGGTGCGCGGCAGCGCCAGCAGGGCCAGGCCGAACAATGTCAGCGTCATGCTGGCAACCAGCAGCCAGCGCCACCAGAACAGCGCACGTGCATCCACCAGCATCGCCTCATGATTGGTTCAGTACTGCACATCAGTGTCGTGCAGCCGGGTCGTGCCGTGCAAGCAGGTGTGCCGCGATTCCGGGTGCAGCCGCGCCTCGCCCATTGCATCGATTGCAGTCGGATCGCCGATCGCTTTCTGAGCCACGTGCGTTGGCGACGAAATCGTGGCTGCTGCGACGGCGAGGCGAGCTGCTTGCCGCAACCTACCGCTCAGCGCGAAATTCCGATCCCGATGCTGAAGTTGGGCCCTGCGTTGCGGAAATCGCGCGGCCACACGTGTGCAGCCTGCACCTGAACCAGTGGGAACACGTATTGGCGTCCCTGGATCGTTCCTTCGCGGGTGCCGAACATGCGCCCGCGCAGGGAAACGAAGCGACCCTGTGGATAGTCCAGCGGTTCGACGAAACCCGGCAGCACCGCGACGAAGCGGCCCTCGCTGGCCGACTCGAGCTTCGGCTGCTGGCGCTTGTCGAGCGGATAGGCGAGCACGGTGATTTCGGTACTGCGGTCGCGGTTGACGACCTCGACGATCATGCCGCCCCACAACACCACCTGCTCGTCGAACTTCGCCTCGTTGCCGATCTGATAGGGCTTCAGTCCGATCCAGGTTCCCGTCGCATTCAATGGTGGCGCAGTCGCACAGCCACTTGCGACGAGCGTCAGACAGCAGACGAGCAGCATTCCGCGAAGTTTGGGCACGATCATCATGGCGTTGTCCTGGCGGCGTGCAGCCCCGTTCCGGGCGGCGCGAAACATGTGCAAGCGCGAGCACGTTTGGCGGTTTCCCGCCGCCGCATGCTACCGGGTTCCCCCGCCGGGGGCATGCGATGCCTACAGCACGGCCGCAGGCTGCCGATATTGCTTTGCAACGCATGCGGCCAGCGCGTGCGAGACCTCATCCGCCCGATGTTGATCCTGTTCATCCATGATGCGCAACCGCTGCAGCCGCTGCTGGCAGCGCTCGCGCGCGCGCACCCGAACTGGCGCTGCGTGGTGCACGACGACCCGGCCGACGCGCTGCGCCTGCTGGCCGACGAGGCCTTCGACATGGTCTGCTGCGGCTGGCGGGTTGCACGGGCCTTCGGACCGCACGTGCTGCGCCGCGCGCAGGGCGCGAGCCCCGAGGCGATGCGCATCCTGCTGCTGCCCGAATCGGTGGACACCGCCGAGGCCGCGCGTCAGGCATTGTCATGCGCCCACCAGGTATTGCCGCTTCCCACAACCTCAGCACCGTTTGCAGCAACCGTCGAGCGCCTGATCGCGGTGCGCTGGCTGCTGCAGGACACCACGCTGCGGCGTGTGCTCGGCGGCGCGGATCGCCTGCCCTCGCCGCCGCGACTGTTCCTCGCGCTGCAACGCGTGATCGCCGATCCCGCCAGCAGCACAGCGCACGCAGCCCAGGTGATTGCGCAGGACCCGGGCCTGGCAACCCGGGTGCTGCGGATGGCCAACTCCGCGTTGTTCAGTCGCGGCGCGCCGGTGGTCGACCTGGACGCCGCAGCCGCACAGCTGGGCCTGGACGTGCTGGCCCAGGTGGTGCTTTCGTGCGAGGTGTTCTCCCGCGCGGCTCCGCAAGGCGTCGATCTTGAAATGCTGCGCCGCCAGTCGCTGCTGTGCGCGCAACTGGCGTCGCGGATTCCTGCCGCAGGCGATGCCGCCCGACTGGCGGGCACGGCAGCCCTGTTGGCCGATTGCGCCATTCCGCTGCTGGCCGCCATCGACCGCAGCGCGCTTTCCGCACTGCGGCTGCCGCGGCTATGGGCGGGATTGCCGCACGAGGCGGTGGTTGCTGCCTATCTGCTGGGTCTGTGGGGCATGCCGCATGGGCTCGTCGAGGCGGTCGCGTTCTGTCACGCACCGGCTCGGGTCGCGCGCGGCGAACAGGGCGCTTCGGTAGCAGGTGCCGTGCATATCGCGCGCGCGCTGCTGCTCGATGCGCCGCTCGATGCGGCGTGGATCGCCGCGGCCGGTCTCGATCAACCTCTGCAGCGCTGGCGTCAGCTCGCCGCGTCCATCGTGGATCGCGCGGCTTTGGCTGTCGCCGCGACAGCACCGCGCCGGCCGGGCCCCGCAATGCCATCGCGCAGCGCCAGCGTCTGATCCACTATCGAATCAGGACTCGCCAACCAGCCACTCGACGCGCTGCGAGCCCGATGCGCCATCGCACAGCGCCGCGAGCAGCGCCGGCAGCAGTTCCTGCAGTTGGCTATCGAGCTGCCATGGCGTGTTGATGATCGCCATCCCGCAGCCGTTGAGGCGCAACGGTGATTGGTCTGGATAGCGCAGCAGCTCGGCGACCAGGACCTTGCCCATCCCGCAGGACTTCAGCCAGCGGTGGAAGGGCACGATGGGTGCGCGCAGCTTGATCGGATACCAGACCGCATAGACCCCGTTGGCGAAGCGTGCAAATGCTGCCGTGAGTGCCTCGGCGATCAAGCCGAACTCGGCGTCCTGCTGTTCGAACGGCGGATCGATCAGGATCAGGCCGCGCTTCTCGCGCGGCGGCAGCAAGGCCTTGAGCGCGGCATAGCCGTCGCGCTGCAGTACCTGCACCCGTGGATCGCCGCCGAACTCCAGCCGCAAGGCGGCGCATTCGGCGTCCTGCAGTTCGCACAGCAGCAGGCGATCGTCGGCACGCAGCAGGGCGCTCGCGAGCAGCGGCGAGCCCGGATAGTACGCAAGCGAGGCGCTGCCATCGGGGTTGACGGCGCGCACGCGATCGACATAGTCCCGGGCCACGCCCGGCAGGGCAGGGCGCTCCAGCAGGCGGCCGATTCCGTCCGCATACTCGCGCGTCTTCTGCGCTTCCACACCACCGAGGTCGTAGCGCCCGGCACCGGCATGGGTGTCGATGTAGGCCAGTGGGGCAGGCTTGCGGGTCAGCGACTGCAGCAGTGCCATCAACACCGAGTGCTTGAGCACGTCGGCGAAGTTGCCCGCATGGTAGGCGTGGCGGTAGTTCATGCGCGATCGACTCGGCGGCGGGCGGCGTCAGTATATCGGTGCGTCTCCGCGCGCCGGCAGTTCGACCATGACTTCCGGGCTGCCGCCGTGAGCGCCTGCGCTGCTAACCTGAGCGCTTGAATCGACAGGGGCTGACATGAAGCGCATTCTGAAATGGCTGGCGGGACTGGTAGGCGTGGTGGTGGTGCTCGCCGGCACCTTCTTTGTCCACGTCTGGTACTTCAAGCCGGCCAAGGTCGACTGGTTCTATACCCGCGTGTTCGCGCAGTTCGCGCTGGTCAATCCGGAGATCCTGACCAGTCTGCGCATCCTCGACCAGTACGGTCTGAATTTCACCGCCGATGAGCTGTCGGATTTGTCGCCGGCCGCTTCCGAAGCCGCGCTGGTCAAGCTCAAGACCGACTACCAGACCTTCAGCAGCTACGATCGCGCCGACTACAGGGGCCAGGACCTGCTGTCGTACGACATCTGGGACTTCTTCATGAAGACCCAGGTCGACGGCGAGCGCTGGAAGCACCATGACTTTCCGGTCAACCAGATGTTCGGCGTGCAGTCGAGCCTGCCCAACTTCATGGCCAACCAACACCTGGTGTTCAACCGTCGCGATGCCGACAACTACATCTCGCGCCTGCAGAAGTTCCCCAAGACCTTCGACGACGTGATTGCGGGCCTGAAACTGCGCGATGAGGCCGGCGTGCTGCCGCGCGAGTTCACGGTCAACAAGGTGCTGACCCAGATGCGTGGTTTCATCGAGCCCAAGCCCACCGAGCACATGCTCTACACCACCTTCCTCAACAAGCTCGACAAGATCGCCGCCGACAAGATGGACCAGCCCACGCGCGATGCGCTGCTGGCGTCGGTGGCACAAGAAATCGAGGCCAGCGTGTATCCGTCGTACCACAGCCTTATCGCTTACTTCGAGCAGATCGAACCGCGCGCGAACTCCAACGATGGCGCATGGAGCCTGCCTGACGGCGAGGCTTACTATGCGTACGAGGTGTACTCCAACACCACCACCACCATGACGCCCGACCAGATTCACCAGATCGGTCTGGCCGAGGTCGCCCGGATCGCCGCGGAGATGGATGCGATCCTGATCGGCGCCGGTCTTGCCGAGGGCACCATTGGCGCGCGCGTTCGCATGCTCGCCAGCGATCCGGCACAACTGTACCCGGATACGCCCGAAGGTCGGCAGCAGATCCTCAAGGAGTACATGCGGATCATCGCCGAGATCAACGGCGGCCTCGATCAGTGGTTCGCGGTCAAGCCCAAGGCAGGCGTCGCGGTCGAGCGGGTGCCGGAGTTCTCCGAGGCCACCGCGCCCGGTGCCTACTACCAGCCGCCTTCGCTGGATGGCGCGCGTCCCGGCACCTTTTACGCCAACCTGCGCAATGTGAGCGAGATCGCCAGGTTCGGCATGCGCACGCTCGCGTATCACGAGGCGGTTCCGGGGCATCATTTCCAGATCGCCATCGCGCAGGAGCTGCAGGGTCTGCCGATGTTCCGCAAGTTGGTGCCGTTCACCGCCTACGCCGAGGGCTGGGCGCTTTACTCCGAGCGCCTCGCATGGGAAGCCGGCTTCCAGAGCAACCCGCTGGACAACCTCGGGCGCCTGCAGGCAGAGATGTTCCGTGCCGTGCGACTGGTCGTCGACACCGGCCTGCACGCGAAGATGTGGACCCGCGAACAGGCGATCGGTTACATGATCGACTACACCGGCATGGGCGATGACGAAGTGGCCGCCGAGATCGAGCGCTACATCGTGATCCCCGGCCAGGCGCTGGCCTACAAGGTGGGCATGACGAAAATCCTCGAGCTGCGCGAGCGCGCCAAGCGTGAGCTGGGCGACAAATTCGACATTCGCGAATTCCACGATGCAGTGCTCAAGAACGGCTCGATGCCGCTGACCGTGCTCGACCAGGTGGTGGGCGACTGGATCGCAACGAAGAAGGCCTCGCCGACCGCGCTCGCGGCGCGTTGATCGGATTGCGCGAATTCGCCGGTTCCGAAGTCGGCCCTTGGTTGGCCGACGTCGCGCGCCTGCGCATGGGAGTGTTCGGCGAGTATCCGCATCTGTACGAGGGTAGCCTCGAACACGAGCGCGACTACGTGGAAACCTACGCGCGTTCGGCACACAGCCTGTCCGTGCTGGCATTCGACGGCGTGCGGGTCGTCGGCGCATCCACCGCAGTGCCGCTGGTAGACGAGATCGATGCGTTTCGAAAGCCCTTCGACGAGCAGGGCATCGATCCGCACGCGGTGTTCTATTTCGGCGAGTCGGTGCTGCTGCGGGACTACAGGGGGCGTGGCATCGGCAGTCGTTTCTTCGATTCCCGCAAAGCGCGCGCGCATGCGCTGGCGCGCTTGCGCTGGACCGCATGCTGCAGCGTGGTGCGTGCTGATAACGATCCGCGCCGACCACCGCAGCATGATGGCAATGAAACCCTGTGGCGGCGTCGCGGCCATGCGCCGCGCGCCGACCTGCACGCGCAGTTGGCGTGGCAGGAGCACGGGCATCCGGTGCCCATCATGCACCGCCTGGCATTCTGGCGGCGCCCACTGTAGGAGCGCACCCCGTGCGCGACCGGCAGGGCAGGTGGCTGCGGCATCATTGGTTGCTGCGACGTAATCGGTCGCCCACAGGGTGGGCTCCTGCAGAAATGCGGTATTTGTGGGTTGCAGGAGCGCGCCGTGTTCGCGACGACCGTGGTGTGCAGGAGCGCACCCTGTGCGCGACCGGCACGGGCTACGAGATCGCGGCGACGCACTCGATCGATCCCGCGGCCAGCGCCACGCCGATGACGGTCGCGGCGAGCACATCACTCGGGTAGTGCAGCCCCAGAACCACCCGCGACAGCGCAACCGCCACCGCAAACGGCACCAGAATCACGGCCAGCAGCGGGAAGTACCAGCAGGCGACGAGGGTGAACGCCACCGCGTGCAGGGTATGCCCGGAAGGAAAACTGAACTCGTCCAGTGGTGCCACCCATGCGGTGATCGCATCGTGGCTGGCGAAGGGGCGTGGTCGGCGGGTCCAGCGCTTGAGGCCGCGATACAGTGCCAGCGACAGCAGGCCCACGGCGGCCAGATGCAGGCTTGCGGCACGACCGGGTGCGCCACCGAACAGCGGCAGCAGCGCGATCAGTGCGTACCACAGGTAGCCGTCGCCGAGCCGACTGATGACCGCGAACATGCGGGTCACGCGCGGCCGGCCGCCCCAGCGGTTGAGGCTCATGCACCAGTGCAACTCGCGGATTCGTGGTGACATCAGGCAGCCCTCCGTTCGCGCAGACCTTCAAGCAGATCGGCCAAGGCATGAGCTACCGCGGCATGCGACAGGTTGGCCACGACCTGACGTCCGGATACGCGCATCGATGCGCGCAGCGGACGGTCGATGGCCAGCGCGACTGCGGCGGCTACAAAGGCATCGGCATCGTGCATTGGCACCGCGCGCCCATCGATACCGTCGCGCACCAGTTCGCCGGCCGCGCCATAGTTGAACGCGACTGGCGGAACGCCGCTTGCCAGCGCTTCCAGGGTGACGTTGCCGAAGGTCTCGGTGACGCTGGGAAACAGGAACAAATCGCCGCTGGCGAAGTGCCGCGCCAGTTCGATGCCGCGCTGCATGCCGCAGAACACGTGGCCTGGGTGGTCGCGGCGAAGGCGCGCCAGAGCCGGACCATCTCCAATCCAGACCATGCGCGTGCCCGGCACTACGGCGCGAATCGCGTCGTAGCTGCGAACTACCAGATCGAGGTTCTTCTCGGGCGCGATCCGTCCGACGAACAGCACTGCGAGGTCGTCCTCGTCGAGGCTCCACTCGGCGCGCAGCGCGGGATCGCGGCGCTGCGGCGCGAACTGCACCGTATCGACACCACGCGACAGCACGCGCACATTGTCGAATCCGTTGCTGCTGAGGAACTCGCGCAGCTCGCGGGTCGGGACCAGGGTTGCGTTGGCGCGATTGTGGAAACGACGCAGCCAGGCGAACACCGCCGGCGTCAGCCACGCAGCGCCGTAGTGCGCGACAAAATCATCGAAACGCGTATGGAAGCCGGTTGCGGCCGGGATGCCGAGCTCGATGGCGACCTTCAGTGCCGAGTAACCCAGCGGGCCCTCGGTGGCGATGTATGCGGTGTCCGGGCGCTCACGCGTCCATAAAGCGCGCAGGCGTCGCGCAGCAGGCAGTCCGAAGCGCAGCCCCGGATAGCGCGGAATGCGCGCGCCGGCAACCAAGGTCTCATGGACGTTGTTCGGCGGCTCGGCCGCGGGTGCGGCGGGCTGCCGCGGACGCACCAACTGCACACCATGACCCAGACGGGTGAGCTGATCGACGAAGCCACGCACCGTCAACGCGACACCGTTGATCTCCGGCGGGTAGGTCTCGGTGACGACCGCGATACGCATGATCGGGCAAGCTCCGGTTTGCCCGATACTGAGCCTGCACGGTTGCGTGCACATGACGCGATGGTGGCGCTGGGATGACAGCCGCGTCCGTGTGCGCACAGTTCAGCCTCGCTCGAAATACCAATGCCACGGCTCGTAGACAATGCCGTGTGGATTGTTTCGCGGGTACGACAGACGCAAATGGAAGCGGGCAGCGTGCTGCTGGAGCCACGCGAATGCATCCGAGTTCTCGAACAACTCCTCGATCGGGGCGAAGCCGGGCGCGGTCAGGTCGACTGCGCGTCCGCTGTGGTGCTCGCTGAAGCCGGGCGCTGCATTGATGCTGAGGATCTGCGCCAGTGGCTCGCCGCGGGCGCGTTTGCGCTCGAGGATCCGGGCCTGATAGGTCGCGCTGCGGAAGCCCGACACCATCTGCAGCTGGATTCCGTCACTGGCCGCCGCGGCGAACACCGCGCGCAGGCGTCGCGCCACTTCAGGCAGCAACCAGCATTCACGCTGCGTCACGTCGATGCCGGCAAATGCCAACACCCGCGCTTCCTGTTGGCGTTGCATGCCGCGTGCAGTGGCGTAGTCGTTTGGAACTTCGGCCAGCATGGTGACGATGCGCGCGCGCAGCTCGCCCGGGCCGCGCTCGCCGCCGCCCCTGCGCGAGCGCAGCGGGCCGCGCTGCGGCAGCAGCCGCAACCGCCGGCACCTGCCGCAGTCGAGCGCGATACCGATGCGTGCGCGCGGGGCGATTCTGGAACGCAGCGCGCCGAGCTGCCGCACCGCGAGCACCACCGCGCCGTGCCCGCGTGGCGCTACGCGCAGCTGGATGCGCACTACAGCGCCGATCCGACGCCAACTGCCGGTAGCGACAACTGCCGCGTCCAGCTTGCGGTGAATGCCGATCTGCCCGGCACGCCGCGTGCCGCGCAGATAGGCTTCGAAATCATCGCTGTTGAGGCGCAGCAGTGGGCGTGGCGCGCGGGCAGTGCGTGGCATGCGGCACAGCTTATCACCGCGCGACGGGTGCCTCGATCCATGCCGCGATCTGATCGATGACCTGCGGCTCGACGTTGCCGGATCGCATGTACTCCTGCGGGTTGGGCGGGCCCTCGCCGCGGATCAGCAGGTGGTTGAGCTGCGGGTAGCTGCGCAGGCTGACCCGCGGATCGTTGCTGAACGCCTGCTGCCAGCGGGCGAAGTCGTCGGCGGGTGTCACCTGGTAGTCGCGCCCACCCTGCACGATCAGGGTGCGCTGCGGCAGCGCGCGCAAGGCCTCGACCGGGTCGTAGCCGCGCAGATCCATCCAGTAGCTCGCCGGCAGTCCCAGCAGCAGCGACTCGCGTGGCGCGTCGGCAATGTTGTGCGCCCTGGTTGCCGCCACTTGTTGGTCGATGTCTTCGATCGCGGACTGCTCGGCCGCATCGATGCCGCCATCGAGCTGCGCGAGGTAGCGCACTTGCTGCGGCACGATCTCGAGCAGGTCGCGCGCCGGACCCGAAAGCAGGATCAGCCCCGCCAGCTGTGGACTGCGAAGTGCAATGCGCGGCACCAGCATGGCACCGAGGCTCATGCCGCCAAGGTAGACCTGCGTCGGGTCGATTCCCGGCTCGCTGCGCAAAACTGCGATGGCGGCAACCGCGTCGTCGATGACTTCGTCGTCGACGGTAAACGACTTGCCGGTGAAATCCTGCGGCCGCGCACGCGTGCGCTTTTCATAGCGCAGCACCGCGATTCCCTGCGTTGCCAGCCCGCGCGACAGATCGAGGAACGGGCGATTCGGCCCGACCGTCTGGTCGCGATCGTTGGCGCCCGAGCCGTGCACCAGCAGCAATGCCGGAAACGGGCCGCTGCCGCGCGGCAAGGTCAGCGTGCCGCCGAGTCCGGCCACTGCAACCTCGCGTTCGATGAACGGATCATCGGCGGTCGCTGGCGCGGCCGGGGTGGCAGCGATCGGCACCACGCGGAAGGTGTGGATCGCCCCGGCAGCGTCGATGCCGATGCGTGCATCCAGCGGCATCATCGCGAACTCGATGCGGAACGCGACCAGCGGCACGCCGTCGACGCTGACGCCGCGCGCGGCATCGCGGCGGCGTCGATCGCCCAGCTGTTTGGGCAGGGTCTGCCACCCCTCGGCGAGTTTTTCGACAGACAAAGCCGCGCGCGCCTGCGCATCCAGCATGGCGTGCGCGGCGGTGAAATCGCTGCGGTCGAGCAGGTCGAGAAAGCCGGTGGCGGTCTGCGCGTGCGCCGGATCGAGGGCCGCGGCGGCCGCAGGCTGCATGAGCTTGCGATACTCCAGGTACGCGTAGCCGCCGCCCAGCAGCAGCAGGATTGCCACGACGACCGAAGCGAGGGCCCAGCGATTCATGGCGACTCCTATATTGGACGTTTGAACACCAGTTCGAGACCGGGCGACTGCAAGCGCAGACTGACCAGTTCCCAACCGAGGGCGCCTTGCCGATCCAGTTCGGCTTGCAGTGTTTCCTGTTTGACCGCGATGAAGGTGGGTTTCAGGCGCACCACCAAATATTTCCAGCGATTGCTGTGCGACACGGGCTTGTTCTCCGGTTATTCGGGTGGGTTGGCGGCGCTGTCGTCCGCCGCAGGCTGCGGCGGTGTTGCCAGCCGGCCTGCGCGACGCAATGCGTCGCGCAGCAGGTACTCGATCTGCGCGTTGACGCTGCGCAGCTCATCGTCGGCCCAGCGCTGCACCGCGTCGATGACCTCCACGCTGATCCGCAGCGGATAGGCTTTTTTTTCCGCCATGGCCGCGATCAGCTGTACAGCGTGCCGGTGTTGACGATCGGCTGGGTACCGCGCTCGCTGCAAAGCACTACCAGCAGGTTGGACACCATCGAGGCCTTGCGTTCGGCGTCGAGCTGGATCTTGCCCTCGCGCTCAAGATGTTCCAGTGCCATGTGCACCATGCCGACCGCGCCCTCCACGATGCGGCTGCGGGCGGCGATGATCGCGCTGGCCTGCTGGCGCTGCAGCATCGCCTGCGCGATCTCTTGCGCATAGGCCAGGTGGCTGATGCGGGCCTCCAGCACGGTCACGCCCGCAGCGCCAAGGCGCTCCTGGATTTCGCGCTGCAGATGCTCGTTGATTTCCTTCGAGTGGCTGCGCAGCGAGACCATGTGATTGTCGTGCAGGTCGTACGGATAGCTGGTCGCCATCTGACGCAGCGCGGACTCGCTCTGCACATGCACGAAGTTCTCGTAGTCGTCGACCTTGAATACCGCCTCGGCGGTGTCGTGCACCTGCCATACCACCACCGCGGCGATCTCGATCGGCGAGCCTTCCAGATCGTTGACCTTGAGCTTGCTGGACTCGAAGTTGCGCACCCGCAGGCTGATCGGCTTCTTCGAATAGAACGGATTGGCCCAGCGCAGGCCAGCCTCACGCACCGTGCCGGTGTAGCTGCCGAACAGCTGCAAGACCACACCGTTGTTCGGCTGCACCATGAAGAAACCGATCACGAACAGGATCAGCGCCCCGCTGAGCACGATGTTGGCCAGCAGCAGCAGTGGACCGGCGCCGGACTTGGCCAGAAAGAAGTAGGCATAGGCATTGAGCCCGACCGCGGCGATGAACAGCAGCAGCAGCGGGATGCCGGGTTGGGTCTTGCGGATGTTCTCTTGCATGGCCTTGGTCTCAACACCGCGGGGTTGCGGTTCGAGAACCATGATATCGAAAAGATATCGTTTTGCAATAAGGGCCGTCGGCGCACAGCGACGTCGCGCTAATTGATTGATCCGGCTATCTTTTCCGGACATGATCGCGATCTTTCGAGGGGCCGAAAGCAGCGCCCCGAAACCCCATCGGCGCGGGCGGCACGATGGCCCCGGCCCAGAACGGCGCCGGGTTCTACTTCGGATCGAGGCGGATCAGCGGTGCCGGCAGGCGCTCGGTGCTGATCCAGAGCGTGCGCCCGGCGCGGTCGAAAGCGATCGCCTCGGCCTGCACCAGCGGCGGCATGCCCAGGCGCTTGGGTGGGCGCACCAGCGCGCTGCGCCATGCTTCGCCGCTCGCGCGCGAGTACAGATAGGCCTCGCGGTAGGTCAGCACTGCCATGCGATGACCATCGGAACTCAGATCACCAGCGGTGATCTGGCTCATGTACCGCGCCCCCACGGGCGCGCGCGCGAGGTCGTCGTCGGTCGGCTGCGGCAGCCCGGTGATCTGCCCGATCTGTACCGCCACTTCATCCTTGGGCGCGCCATCGCCGACCGGCAGCGGCACGCGGAACAGCTGCGCCGGAACGCGCTTTTTCGCCAGCAACAGGATCTCTCCCGCCTGCGGGTCGACCATCACCGCTTCACAATCGCGTGGCCCATCGGGCCAGCGCACGCGAAGCTTCCAAGCCACCGGGACCGATCCTGGTGCTGCCTGCGGATCCGGCTCACGCACGGCGATCAGTTCGATCTCCTTGCGCAGTCCACCGTTGTCGCCGGTGTCGGCGATCAGCAGCCACGCCTCGCCATTCCGTTCGAACGCGGCGAGGTCTTCCCAATCGTGGTTTTCAGCACCCTCGACCGGATAGCTGCCGAGCAGCTTGCCGCTATCGGAGATAGCGTGCAGCAGATTGCCGTTGTCGCTGTCGTTGATCGCCCACAGTCGCTCACGCGCGCGCCGCGAGACCGCCAGACCGCTGATCTCCGCAATCGCCGGATCGAGCGCCAATCCTGCAATCCGCGACGTGTAGCCGCCTTCGTCGAGGCGCTTGATCTGAGATTCCAGCGATTCGCCGTGGGCGCTGCCTGCCAGCAGCACGAGGACGAACAGCCAGTGGCGCTGCACCATCATCGCGGCAGCGGCGCTGCAAGCGGCGCGATCGCCTCGATCGCCACATTGCCCAGCAATGCGACCCCGCCATAGAAGCCACTCGCATCGCCGTCGCCGATCGACAGCGCGATATGGCCGGCGTCGAAACCGGCGAGTGCTGCGTCGTAGCTGCGCCAGCGCTTGCCGTCCCACGCCTGCACCCACGCATGCGGCACGAAGACCTGCTCGCGACCGGCGAACGCCGGCGCATAGGCAAGACCGTTCACCACCCGTGTGGGCACATCCAGCGCGCGGCCCAGTGCGGCCAGTAGCACAGCGTGTTCGGTACAGTCGCCCTCGCGCGAGGCCACCGTCTCGGCGGCCGACGCATACCCGATGCGCATCGATTTCAAGTGAATGTAGTCGCGCACGAAATCTTCCAGCCGCTGCATCAGCGCGCCGGCGTCGGCATCCTTGTGCTGGCTGGCAGCGCGCTGCGCCAGTGCGATGACCGCCGGATCGTCGTGATTGAGCCAGCGATTGGCGCTGCGATCATCTGCGGTCGGCGGCGTGCTGTCGTGCTGCGCACCAAGCGGTTCGACGCGAACCGACCACAATTCGCCACGGCGCGTGCTGCGCTGTTCGGCGATGCTCGGCAGCGCGGGTGCGTCCTGCCCGGCGATGCGCAGGGTGTATTCCAGCCCGGCGGCGCGCTCACTGGCGTCAAGCGCGCGCGGTGCCGACACCATCGCGCGGTCGAGCACATCGGCCGACTGGTTGGGCGCCGTCGCGCACGCTTCGCTGCAGGCGAGCATCATGAAATCCATGCCCATCAGCGGCATGCTGGCCCGCTGCACCGTGTGCTCGGCGTCGACCCAGACACTCATGCGCAGCGGTGTGCCATCCATGTCGGCGACCTGGTCGATACGCACCAGGCTGCGGATGCCACCCTCGACCATCACCGACTCGGTGCCGATCACCTCGCCCGATGCAGGAATCGCCTGCAGCGTGGACGGCTGGAAGGACAGCACGCTATAGCGCGCACCGGCATCCAGGCCTGCGCGCTCCTCGGCCAGTCGCGCGCCTTCCGGCAGTACCGCGCCAGCAGGCCAGGCCATGCTGCGACGCTGCTCGCTGCTTCCCGAGCGCATCACGATCTGCAATTGCCCGTTGTCATCGAGCGTGCCCTCGATCTCGGAATCCATGCCCGACAATCCGGTCTTCACCGTGAAAGCCAGCGGCTTGCCGTCGAGGGTCTCGATCGCGCGCTCTTCGGAGCGCACCGGCAGGCTGATGCCGGCGCGATCTACCGTCATCGTCATGCGCTCGGTGCTGATCACCCGCTCGCCGTCGACTTCGCGGATCGACTCCAGCTGGCCGACCTTGCGCCCATCGAGGATGATCTTCATCCACTGGGTTTCTGCAGCAGCCATCGCTGCGCTGGCTTGCAGCAGCACCAGCGTCGACAACGCCGGCAACAGGAATGATTTCATGGACTGGGCAGCTGGGCGGGGCGCGTATTGTGCCAGCGATCGATGCTGCCGTGCGCGCGGCGCGATGAGCGTCGATACAATCAGCGTCGATACAATCAGCGTCGATGTGCCACCCAACGAACCTGAGCCCCATGACCCCGTTCGGAACCCCGCTCAGCGACAACGCGATCCGCCTGCTGCTGCTGGGCTCGGGCGAGCTGGGCAAGGAGGTGGCGATCGAAGCCCAGCGTCTCGGTGTCGAGGTGATCGCCGCCGACCGCTATGCGAATGCCCCGGCAATGCAGGTCGCGCATCGCAGCTACGTAGTCAACATGCTCGATCCGCTCGAGCTGCGCGCGCTGATCGCGCAGGAGCGCCCCAGCCTGGTGGTGCCCGAGATCGAGGCGATCCACACCCCGACCCTGGTCGAGCTCGAGCGCGAGGGTCTGCGCGTGGTGCCGACTGCACGTGCGACCTGGTTGACCATGGATCGCGAGGGGATTCGTTCGCTCGCGGCTGAAACCCTGCGACTGCCGACCAGTCCGTACCGATTCGTCGACAGCATCGCCGATTTCCGTGCCGCCATCGATGCACTTGGCTTGCCGTGCGTGGTCAAGCCGGTGATGTCGTCCTCCGGCAAAGGCCAGAGCATCGTGCGCGATGCAGTGCACGTCGACAGCGCGTGGGAGTACGCGCAAAGCGGCGGTCGCGCCGGCGCCGGCCGGGTGATCGTCGAGGGCTTCGTGCCGTTCGACTACGAGATCACCTTGCTGACCGTGCGCCATCGCGGTGGAACCAGCTTCTGCGAACCGATCGGCCACTACCAGGAAGACGGCGACTACCGCGAAAGCTGGCAGCCGCAGCCGATGGCGCCGGCAGCACTGACGCGTGCGCAGGAGATCGCGCGCGCGATTACCGATGAGCTCGGCGGCTTCGGTGTGTACGGTGTGGAGCTGTTCGTGCGCGGCGACGAGGTGTTGTTCAGCGAGGTCAGCCCGCGCCCGCACGACACGGGTCTGGTGACCCTGGTCGCGCAGGAGCTCTCGCAGTTCGCGCTGCACGTGCGCGCCATTCTCGGCCTGCCGATCCCGATCATCCGGTCGCTCGGCCCCAGTGCATCGATGGCAATCCTCGCCGAAGGCCACGGCCGCGCGCCCATCTTCCACGGGGTCGCCGAGGCACTGGCCGAACCCGACACCGGACTGCGCCTGTTCGGCAAACCCGAAGTGCGCGGACGCCGCCGCGTCGGCGTGGCGCTGGCGCGCGGCGACAGCATCCTGCAGGCGAAGGAAAAAGCGCGCCGGGTGGCAGAGCGGATCCGGATCGAGTTGATGCCGGGTTGAGCACCGCGTGCGCAACCGGCAGGCCGGATTCTGCGGCATAGTCGGTCGCCCACAGGGTGGGCTCCTGCAGAAACGCAGGGGTCGTGGTTTGCAGGGGCGCAGCCTTTGCGCGGCGGTCGTGGTGTGTAGGGGCGCACCCTGTGCGCGACCGGCACGGTCGGATGCTGCGGCATCAACGGTCGCCTACAGGGTGGGCTCCTGCAGAAACGCGGGGTTCGTGGTTTGCAGGGGCGCAGCCTTTGCGCGGCGGTCGTGGTGTGTAGGAGCGCACCCTGTGCGCGACCGGCACGACCGATTGCTGCGGCGTAATCGGTCGCCCACAGGGTGGGCTCCTGCAAGGGCGCCGAGCCCGGCGATCAGGTCTTCGATCGGGCGCACGGCCAGACGTTCCACATCGGCCGGATCGGCGCGCGGCAGATCACGCTTACGCTGGTGCCAATGACCGGAATCCGAAAGCTCGGGTCTCCCTGTCGCGAAATGGCGTTGAATGCTGTCAAGTCGATTGACGAATGTCTCAAGTCTTGCCGGCGGCCGTAAAGGCGCTCAGCAAACGCTGCCACCCGGCCGGACCCAAGTCGGCCATGGTGGCAAGATTGCGGCCGACGATCGCTTCCGGGTCCGGATACGCCGCCACCGCGCGATCGATGCTCTCCTCGCGCAGCAAATGCAGCAGCTGCCATGGTGAGCGATTGGTCGCATTGCCGACGTCATCGGCCGTGGTGCCGGCAAACACGTAGTGCGGATGAAAGCTGGCGATCTGCAGCACGCCGTCGAGGCCTGCGCGCGCGAGCGCGGTTTCGGCCTCACCAATGAAGTCGTTGTAGTCGAGAAAGTCCGCCAGCACCTGCGGATGGATCAGCAGCGTGGTTTCGATCGCATCGATCGGCGCTGCGGCGAGCAGCAGCAGCTCATCGTGCAGCTGTGCCAACAGTGTGTTGCTGTCGCGCGCCGCGCTGAGAACCCAGCGGATGCGACCCTTGGTGTGCACCGCCTTGGCGAACGGACACAGGTTGAGCCCGATCACCGCCTGCTCCAGCCAGGCGCGGGTCTGGGCCAGTACCAGTTGCTCGTCGAGGGCGTGTTCGTTCACGTGGACCCTGATCTGAACCGCAGTGCGCAAGCATACCCACGCCGCTCCTCGGCGCGCCGGGATTTGCGCGATGATTGCCAATCGTCGTCCAATCGTCGATCCGCTCGCCGCCCGCCGAACATGACCCAGCCCCGCATCGTCCGCCGCCGCTCACCCATCCACGGCCACGGCGTGTTCGCCAACGTCGCATTGCCGGCAGAGGTCGAACTGATCGAATACATCGGCGAGCGCATCACGCCCGACGCCGCCGCGCAGACCTACGGCGACAATCGCGGCAGCGGCCACACCTTCCTGTTCACCGCCAATGAGCACTGGCTGATCGACGGCAACCGCGGCGGCAATCTCGCGCGCTGGATCAATCACAGCTGTGCGCCGAACTGCAAGGCCGAAGTGCACGTGAACATCGACGGCGACGAGCGCCGCGACAAGGTGTGGATCTCGACCCTGGGCCTGATCCAGGCCGGCGAAGAGATCAGCTTCGACTACGCGATCATCATGCCCGGTCCGGTGTCCGACGCCGAGCGCGGCCAGTGGGCCTGCCGCTGCGGCGCCAGCGAGTGCAGCGGCTCGATGCTGGATACACCGTTGGGCCGGCGCTTGCACGGCGAGGATTGATCACACCGCTCCGAGAAAAGCTCCAGATAGCGTTTGCTCGGCGTTCGCCGTTGGCAACTCAGCCCTTCAGCACCCCAAGTCGCCGCCCGACGCGAACAAACGCATCGACCGCCAGATCGATCTGCTCGCGCGAGTGCGCGGCACTCATCTGGGTACGGATGCGGGCCTGGCCTTTGGGCACCACCGGGAAGAAGAATCCGATCACGTAGATGCCCTCGTCGAGCAGCTGAGCGGCCATCTGCTGCGCCAGCGGCGCGTCGTAGACCATCACCGGCACGATGGGATGGTCGCCCGGCTTGATCTGGAAACCCGCCGCCTGCATGCGCGCGCGGAAGTGTTGCGTGTTGTGTGCCAGCTGCGCGCGCAGCGCCTGGGCCGAGTCGATCATCGCAAACGCCTTGCTGCCGGCGGCGACCACGTGCGGCGGCAGCGAGTTGGAGAACAGATACGGTCGTGAGCGCTGGCGCAGCAGTTCGATCACCTCTCCGCGGCCGGCGGTGAAGCCGCCCAGCGCGCCGCCCATGGCTTTGCCCAGGGTACCGGTGATGATGTCGATCTGGTCCAGCACGCCCTTGACCTCGGCGCTGCCGCGGCCGGTGGCGCCAAGGAATCCGGTGGCGTGGCATTCGTCGATATGCACCAGCGCACCGTACTGCCGGGCGAGCGCGGTGATCCGATCCAGCGGTGCGACGAAGCCGTCCATCGAGAACACGCCGTCGGTGGTGATCATGATGCTGCGCGCGCCATCGGCGCGCGCCTGCTGCAGCTGGACTTCCAGATCGGCCATGTCGCAGTTGGCGTAACGATAGCGCCTGGCCTTGCACAGGCGCACCCCGTCGATGATCGATGCATGGTTGAGCGCATCCGAGATGATCGCGTCCTGCTCGCCCAGCAGCGGTTCGAACAGCCCGCCGTTGGCATCGAAACAGGCCGCATAAAGGATGCTGTCCTCGGTGCCGAAGAAACGCGCGATGGTGGCCTCGAGGTCCTTGTGCAGGTCCTGGGTGCCGCAGATGAAGCGCACCGAGGCCATGCCGAAACCGTGCGTGTCGAGCGCATCCTTGGCAGCGGCGATGATGTCCGGGTGGTCGGCCAGCCCGAGATAGTTGTTGGCGCAGAAGTTCAGCACCCGGCGGCCATCGGCCAGCACGATCTGGGCGTTCTGCGGCGAGGCGATGATGCGCTCGTGCTTGAACAGTCCCTGCGCCTGGATGTCGTCGAGTTCGGCCTGGAAGCGGTCTTGTCCTGCGTATGTCATGGTCGGTTCCGGTGGCAAGCGGTGATTGTCGCCGATCGTGGGATTGGATGCCGATCACGCAGGCCAGAGATCGATTGCGTGCAGATCAGCGTCGGCTTGGCACATTGTGGGAGCTGCCATGGCAGCGACTGCGGAACCTCATGATCGCACCGACCTGGATCGCAGCGGCAACCTTCGCGTATGCGAGCCACGCGACGCCAGCTCAATCGACCGCCACCTGTGCCCCCTCGACGATCTCCCAGCCGCGCCGCGTCAATCCCTGCAGCGCGTTGGGGGTCGCAGTGCCCGCGATCAGCACCCGCTTGTCGACCACTACAAATCCCGGCTGGTCGAAAAACGCGGCCGTATCCGCATCCCACTGCAGCCGATCAACCGCCAGCGGCAGGATCAGCTGCGGTGTCGCTGGCAGCGTGGCGGCCAGCCGCTCGAGCGCGCCTGGTTCGCGCCGACGCATGCGCAAGTCCTCGGGCATCGGTGCGGCATCGGCGATCGCGGCTGGCGTATGGATCAGCACAGGCGCGCTGCCGATCAATTGCAGATTGGCGTCGCGAACATCTTGCGCGGCAAGTAGACCCAACGCATCGACCAGATAGCGCGCTTCCAGCTCCAGCGAGACTGCTGCCGCCAGCTCGATCACGTCGACGCAGCCGCGCGCGGGCTGCAGCGCAACCAACGCGTCGACCAGCGCGGTCTGCAGGGTCGGCGTGAAGCGATTGTTGCGCAGGAAACGGCGGTGCTCGGCATCGCCGCAGCCAAGCGCGGCGAGGCGCTGCTGATTGCGGCGGCGGACTTCGGTCGGTGGAAGTTCCCACACCATGCGATTGATCCGTCGGGTGGCACCGAGTGCACTCGTTGCCGCATCGCCCAACTGGGCGGTCGCCAGTCCCACCGCCTTGTCGCCGGCCAGAGCCGCCCACGCAAGGCTGTCCATGCGCGCGTTCAGCGGCGGGTTGCTGCTGTATGGGTCGATGCCGAGTCGCTGCGCCCAGGTGCGTCGCGTGTCGCCGTAGCCGATCCGGTTCTTGCCCGCGCGCCACAATCGGCCGCTGCCGCGCTGCCACCAAGGGTCGGACGCGGCGTCGGGCAATACCACGCCGGGCCGGACAGACACCCTGTCATAGGCCTCATCGGCACCGGTGATGCGCTCGCCGGTGCGCTCGCTGGTCTCGCGCGCAGTGGTTGCGAAGTGTTCGAGCTTGCGCTGGAAGAAGCGCAGCGCGCCGGCGGGCAGCTCCTGCAGGGTTTCCAGCGGTCGCGTGATGACACTGTCGACGCTGTCGGCGATGCGATTGGCGCTGTCGCCGGCCGCGCGCGCGGCGAGGCCTGCGTGGCTGGCGTGCTCGAGTTCCTCGATCGCGCTCAGTTCGGCCACCCGTATGTGCAGCAGCGCGATGCTGTCGGCTGCCAGCGGACCCCAGCGCGTGTCGATGCGGAACCGCGCCATGTGGCCGACGATGCGTGCGCACGGCGCGACCGTGTGCAGCGGGCTCGACAGCAGCGCGGCCTCGACGAGGTCGACCGTTGGCACTTCGTCGTCCGCAGTGCATGGGCCTTGCGGCGTGCTGTCGGCCGTCGCGCATGCCGCTGCCAGCAGCAGCGGCAGTGCAAATACGCCGCGCATCAGTTCCAGGAACAGACCACTTTGCCGCAATGCCCGGATTCCATCAGGTCGAAGCCCTTCTGGAAGTCGTCGATATGAATCTGATGGGTCAGCACTTTCTGCAGCGGAAAGCCGGTCAGCACCATCTGGGTCATCTTGTACCAGGTCTCGAACATGCGCCGGCCGTAGATGCCCTGCAGGGTCAGTCCCTTGAAGATCACCTTGTCCCAGTCGATCCCGGCCCCCCGGGGCAGGATGCCCAACAGGGCGACCTTGCCGCCGTGGTACATGCAGTCGAGCATGTCTTCGAAGGCGCGCTGGTTGCCGCTCATCTCCAGACCCACGTCGAAGCCCTCCATCTGCAGGTCGGCCATCACATCGCGCACCGATTGCTTGGCGACGTTGACCACCCGCGTGGCGCCCATGTCGGCAGCCAGTTTCAGCCGGTAGTCATTGACGTCCGTGACCACCACGTTGCGCGCACCGACGTGCTTGCAGATGCCGGCGGCGATGATGCCGATCGGCCCCGCGCCAGTGATCAGCACGTCCTCTCCGATCACATCGAACTCCAGCGCGCAGTGCGCGGCGTTGCCGTAGGGATCGAAGAATGCGGCCAGTTCGCTGGGAATCTGATCGGGAATCGGCCACAGGTTGGCCGCAGGCATGGCGATGTACTCGGCGAAGGCGCCGGCGCGGTTGACGCCGATGCCGACCGCGTGCGGACACAGGTGCTGCTTGCCCGCACGGCAGTTGCGGCATACACCGCACACGATGTGTCCCTCGGCCGACACCCGCTGGCCGAGCGTGTAGCCGCGAACGCCCGCGCCGATGTCGACGATGCGGCCGACGAACTCGTGGCCGATCACCAGCCCCGGCTTGATCGTGCGCTGGCTCCACTCGTCCCACTTGTAGATATGCAGGTCGGTGCCGCAGATCGCGGTTTTCTCCAGCTTGATCAGCACCTCGTTGGGGCCGACCTCGGGCACGGGGACCTGCTCCATCCAGATGCCCTTGCTCGGCTCGCGCTTGACCAGGGCTTTCATTGTTTGTGGCATGGGCGCTGCGACTCCCGACAGGGGCGCTGATTATACGTGCGAATGCCGGCACGGAGCGCTCGCGAACAGGCCGTTCGGCGTGAAACGTGCGGTCGCTGAATGATGGCCGGCCCGGCACCGTCCATTGTGCCTGGCTGGCCGGTGGCCCCAGCTGGACGCCGCGAAACTTCGATCAGCCCGCGAATTGCGATGTGCTGGTGCAATGCGTCGTCTGCAGCCTCGAGCAGGTCCCGGGCTCGAATTTCTCACTGCTGCAGGCAAAGGGATTGCGGTTGCGTGGGATCGCGGCGCTGCATCGGCACGAAGCCGATGCTGAGCCCCTCGCCGAGCGGGTACTCGATCCGCGCACCCGGCAAATAGCCGCAGCGGGCATACAGCGCGACGCCGGGCAGGGTGGACATCAGCTCGAAGCGATGGAAACCGCGCAGCCGCGCTTGTGCCTCGCAATGCACGAGCAGGGCCCGGCCCAGTCCACGTCGGGCGTGCCCGGGTGCGACGAAGAACGCGCGGATCCGTGCTGCATCGACCAGCGGGTCGAGCGCGCTGGTATCGCGCCCGGCACGCGCATCGCTGCCGAACAGCGTACGACGGTAGCTCCAGCCGCCGCATGCGGCGAGTTCGTCACCGCCATCAGTCACGAAGTAGTTGCCGTCGTCGATCAACTGGGTGTCGACGCCGAACGCGCCACGCAGGGCTGCTTCGATCTGCGCATCGCTGTAGTGGTCGCGACCGAGCGCGCGGGCCGATGCCGCAATCAGTTTCTCGATCGCTGGCACATCGGCGCGCGTCGCTGCGCGGATCGCGGCTTGCATGTCGGCGCAGGCGCGGCGATCAACCCGTCAGGGTTGCGAGTCGGGCGCTGCAGGCTGCTTGATCACGACGCCGCCCTTGACCACGAACTTCACGCGTTCGAGCACCGTGACATCCGCCAGCGGATCGCCATCGACCGCGATCAGGTCGGCATGGCGGCCGCTCTCGATGCTGCCGACATCGTCGCGGCCAAGCGCGTCGGCTGCGTTCACGGTGGCGCTGCGGATCGCCTGCGCGGGCGTCATGCCGTAGCGGACCATGACCGCGAACTGCTTGGCATTGTCGCCATGCGGATAGATGCCGGCATCGGTGCCGTACACCATCTTTGCGCCAGCTGCGTGCGCGCGGCGGAAGTTCTCGCGCTGCAGGTCGGCGATCTCGCGGTCCTTGCGCAGGTTGTCCTCCAGCACCCCATTCTTTTTGCCCTCGGACTGCGTGTAGTCGGTGTTGTAGATGTCCATCGACAACCACGCACCTTGCTCCTTGGCCAGCCGGATTCCCTCGTCGTCGATCAGGCTCGCGTGCTCGATGGTGTGCACACCGGCGCGGATCGCATCCTTGATGCCGGAAGTGCCGTGCGCATGCGCGGCGACGCGCAGGCCCCACCGCTTGGCCTCATCGACCACCGCGCGCATGTCCTCGAGCGTCATCTGCTGCTGGCCGGGTTCGGTATTGCGCGAGAACACGCCGCCGGTGGCGCAGATCTTGATCACCTGCGCGCCGTACTTGCGCAGCGTGCGCACCGACTTTCGCGCCTGTTCAGGGCTGTCGGCGTTGTACGGGCTTTTCTGGTCCATCGACGGCGGGAAATAGGTCGAATCGCAGTGCCCGCCGGTGGCGCCGAAGCCGAAGGCCGCCGTCACCACCCGTGGTCCGACGATCTTGCCCTCGTCGATCGCTTGGCGCAGGCCGACGTCGTTCCACGCGTCGGCACCGACGTTGCGCACGGTGGTGAAGCCTGCCTCCAGCGTGCGCTGCGCGTGCGGCACGACCAGTACCGACCAGAAGCGATCGCTGAACTGCAGGCTGCTGTAGCCGCCATAGGTCGGATCGCTGTCGAGGTGCACATGCATGTCGATCAGGCCCGGCAGCAGGGTTTTGCCGGCGAGCGCTATCGGCGTCGCATCGGCGGGAACAGGATCGCCCTGACGCCCGACCGTGGCGATGCGTCCGTCGCGCACAATGATCATTGGTTTGTCGACATAGCGTCCGCTGCGCACATCGAGCATGCGGTCAGCGCTGATCGCAAGCGCGGGCGAAGCAGTGGCTGTTTGCGCAAACGCAGGAGCTGCGCCGAGGGCCAGGGCCAATGCGGCCAGGAGGGTGTTGGGCAGACGATGGAAATTCATGGGTCGAACCTTGGCTCGGAACGGCAACTTGCAAGCATACGCGGGCGAGATGCCTATGGCGCGCCCGGTCGCAGCATCAGTTGGTCGACGGCGGGACCCGGCAGGAACGGCGTCGGCGTGCCTTCCTCCCAGTCGCGGTGGCCGCTGAGGTAATACGGCGATAGCGGATGGCCGCTCTGCCCGCCGGGCATATGCAAGTACCCCTCGTCCTCGTGGCCGGGCGATACAGCCAGACGCTGCGAGGCGCCGAATGCAGGGCCCTGCACACGCGGCATGGCGCTGTCGCCGGCGAGCGCGCGCGGTGTACTGTCGAGCAGCCAGCCGAGACCGGGTACCGCGCGCGACAGCGGATGGCGAATGCGGGTGGTGTTGCGCTCGCCCCACGTGCGCGCTGCAAGTCCGCCGGGCTGCGCGGCCAGGCCATCGACCACCTCGCGCGCGGCGCTCAGCAGCAGTGCATCCCAACTGTCGTGGATCGGTGCCAGCAGATGCAGCGGGCGCTCCTGCAGCAAGTACCACACGATGCCCTCGGACTGCTGCAGCGGCGGCAAGCGGTAGTCGGCGTGCGCTGCATCGCGCAGTGGACCGGCAAGACCGTCGAGTACCTGCGCCGATGCCGCCAGGCGAAATCCGCGAACCAGTCGATAGGCAACCGCCTCGGGTACCGCACGCGGGTCCCACGTCGCGGTGAGTCGATCCAGCTCGCGTAGATCCGCATCGTCGGGCTTGGCCGCCAGTGTGTCGCGCAGCAGCTGCCACCACGGCTGCAGGAACAGGCTGCGATCATCGAGCTGGATCGCCAGCATGTCGGCCGGCTGCAGTCGATCGCGTGCGCGCAGCCCATCGCGGATCTGCATTGCGCGCGCACCCAGCGCATAGCCGCCGTTGCCGATCAGGGTCTGCGTCGCGCCTGAGGCCACGCGCGCGTTGGCGGTCCACAATCGGTGATCGGGCGGATTGCGTAGCAGCGGATACTGCTCGGCTGGAAGCCAGCCGCTCCAGCCTGCGCCTGCGCGGCTCCAGTCCGATGGCACGCGCGGATCGGCACTGCCGCGCGCCGGGATCGCGCCGATGATGGTCCACGCCAGGTTGCCCGCGCGATCGCCGACCACGAAGTTCTGCGGCGGCGTGCCTGCGCGCTGCGCGATCGCGAGCGCCTCATCGACACTGCCTGCAGTCTCCAGTCCATTCAGCGCGAGGTTGACCGCCTGCGGACGATGGGCGGTCCATGCCAGCGCAAGCGCGCCTTGATCGCTGTCCTCGTGCACGATCGGCCCCCAGATCGTCTCGCGGACCAGCATCTCCTCGCTTGCCGCGCCGGCGACCAGGATCGCCTCGCGATGCTCGATCACCTGTGCATTGCCATCCGGTGTGCGATAACGGGTGCGCGCCGGGTCGCTCCACTGCACCTGCACCCAGTCGAGCCAGTCGCCATAGCTGTTGGTGAACGCCCACGCGACGCGACCATTGCTGCCGACCACGATACCGGGCACGCCGGGCAGGGTGACGCCGCTGATGTCGACCTTGGCGCCATCGTCGGCGTTTGCAAAGCGCAGGCGTGCGCGGAACCAGATGTTCGGCACGCGCAGGCCCAGATGCATGTCGTTGGCGACCAGAGCCGCGCCGTTACCGGTCAGCGCACCACCGACCGCGAAGTTGTTGCTGCCGATGCCGATATCGCCGCCCACGCCGGCGCCGCGTCCGAAGCGCTCGCGCGGCAGCGCGCGCAGATCGATCTCGGCGGCCGTCGGCAATGGCGGGTCGGCGATCACGTCGCCCGCCAGCGCTGCGTCCCAATGCGTGCCGGACGCGTCCAGCAGGCGCGCCAATGCCGGCGGCGCGCGCGCCAACAGGTCGGCACGGGCCAGTTCATGCGCGTTGGTCTCATCGTTGAGGTCGAGGAACATTGCGTACACCACCAGCACGCAGTCTTCGGCGCGCCATGGGCGCGGGGTCTGGCGCAGCAGCAGATACGGAAACTGCCGCGCAGACAGCGCGGCGAGACCGGCGTTGACGCCCGCAACGTAGGCCTCGATGCTGCTTCGGTCCTGCGGAGCGGCAGTCGCTAGCACCTGCTGCGCGCGCGCGCGAAACCGATGCACGCGGTGTTTGCGATCGATCTCGATCGCTGCTGCACCGAACAGCTCCGACAACTCCCCGGCCGCAGAGCGCCGCGTGAGGTCCATCTCGAAGTAGCGCTCCTGTGCGTGCACGAAACCGAGCGCGCGAATCGCATCGAGTCGGTTGCTGGCATCGATGGTGACCACACCGAGCGCATCGCGCTCGATGGACACCGCCGCTGCGAGTCCTTCGAGTGCGTTGTTGCCGGTATACACCGGCAGACTACGATGCAGCGCCCACCACCCGCCCGCTGCTGCCAATCCGGCACACAGCAAAAGGCCCACAACGATCCGCTGCACCCAGCGACGCAACTTTCCCACAGCCCACCCCCGACCGCCGGCACGACGCCAGCGCAGCGGGGAGCGAGGCTAGCATGTGGGCACACGGTGACGCAGATGCAGATGCAGATGCAGATACAGACGCCGCACGGCGCCTGTCGCGCTCAGCCCGCGGTTTGCACCACGCCGACCTGTGCCGTGACCGGTGCCGTGCTGCTGCCGTTGCGGCGATCGAGTTTGGCGCGCAACTGGCGCGCGGCCAAAGAGTTCGGCATCGCGCGCTCGAGCAGCGCGATCACGCGCAGTGCTTCGGCCTCGCGGTCGCTGCGGATGTCGCGCTCGATGGCGGCGACCACCAGTGGATACAGATCGTTGATGCCTTCACGGACGCGCGCGCTATCGGGATCGATCGCGCCGGCCGCCAGAGTCCATTCGAGCGCGTTGTCGCCGGCCGGCGCCACCATGCGATCGGCCGCGAACGCGGCGTTGGCGCGTGCCAGCAGGTCGGCAGCGGTCGGCTCTGCGGCTGGCTGCGCGGCGGCAGCTGTGGTCATGACTAGTGCGGCGGCGCAGCCGACCAGCCAGCGTCGCACCGTTTTGCCAATGCTTGCATTCGATTGATCCATTGCCTTTCTCCCTTTACGTTGGCGCGGCGCGTCCGCGTTCCTGCCCCTGTTACGCAACAGTGTCCCGGCGTGGATGCAATCCAACTGTGCGAAAAGTCACCGATCTCTCAGCGCGTTGGCGTGTGTTCAGGAAGCGCGGCACGCGGAATGAAGGGGCCCTTGGGCTTCGGGCGCATTGAGATCAACCTCTACGCGCCGCTTGCTGCGAAGCCCCTCAGCGCGACGCTGTCCAGGTGCTCGCATGCAACAGCCGCTCAACCTGCCGACATAGCGCTCAGGGCGGCGGAACGACGCCGGACGCCGATTTCGGCGCATCGCCGGGAGGCACCGGCTCAACCGCGTTTTCCGCAGTTTCATCCATCGTTGGCTTGCCGGCCACCGCTGCCGGCGGCTTGGTGGCTTCGCCATCGGCGGGCACTGCGTCGACGCTGCTATCGCGGCTGGATTCGGCCGCTTTCAGGCCGTCGAGTTCGGCGCGCAGTTCTGCTACGCCCAGCGCACCGGCCATGCCACGCTCGACCAGCGCGAGGATGCGCTCGGCTTCGACCAGATCGCGCGCATCGATGGCTTCGCGGACGGCGGCGGTTGCCAGCGGGTACAGATCGCCCATCGCTTCGCGCACGCTGCCGTTGTCCGGATCGAGCTCACGCACTTCGAGGAAGCCCTCCAGTGCATTCGCCGACGGCGGCGATACGAAGCGCGAGGCGGCGAAGTCTTCGTTGGCGATGGTGATCAGGCGTGCGATGTCGCCCGGGCGCGAGCCAGGCTTGGCGATCGGCAGCGCAGCTTGCGCGACCGGGGTCGGCTTTACCGGGGCCGCGACCGGTGGGCGCGCTTCAGGCGGCAGCGCATCTTCGCTGCAGGCGCACAGGCAAACAGCGAGCACGGCACACAGGGTGCCGTACCACGCGCGGTGGCTTTTCATGCTGGAGTCCTGCAATGCAGCTCGCGACGGCAGGGGTCCGCACGATGCCACCTCGCCATGGTACGTCACCGCGCTCGCGCCAAGGCGTCCAGACTGTTACAGCCGGTGACGATCGACGTCGGCCGCGATTCGGTGGTCAGAACACTTCTGACCTGCGGCGATCAGATCCTGCGCCAGCGCTACGTCGGGCTTCAGCCGCGCGCCGCAGCCTCGATCCGCTCGACCCGCTGGAAGCCGCGCGGCAGCATGCCGCCACGCTGCGCGCGAGCGCCGCCGTAGCCGACCAGATCGCTCCATTTGAGCGTGATGTGGCGGGAGCCGGCGTGGATCACGACCTCGCCGCCTTCGGCGATGACGGCGATGCCGACGCACAACTCGTCGCCTTTCGCGAGCAGCTTCTTCGGGATCTCGATCAGCTTGTTGCCCTTGCCCTTGTCCAGCTCCGGCAGTTCGGCGACCGAGAACATCAGCACGTGGCCGGCGCTGGTGGCGACCACGATGCGATCGCGCGCGGTGTCGGCAGCCAGTCCGGGTGCGAGGATGCGCGCGCCGTCGGTCAGCGACACCACCTGCTTGCCGTTCTTGTTGCGGCTGAGCAGGCTTTCGAACGGCGCCACGAAGCCGTAGCCGTGGCTGGTCGCGACCACGATCCTGGCCGACTCGTCGGCAATCGCCAGCGCATCGAAGCGGGTGCCGGCCGGTGGCGTGAAGCGGCCAGAGAGCGGCTCGCCGTGTCCGCGCGCGGAGGGCAGCGAATGCGCGGGCGTTGCATAGGCGCGGCCCTCGGAGTCGAAGAACACGGCCTGCTGGTTGGTCTTGCCGCGCGCGCTCGCGAGCAATCCATCGCCCTCGCGATAGGCCAGTGCCGCGGCGTCGACGTCATGGCCCTTGGCTGCGCGCGCCCAGCCCTTGCTCGACAACACCACCGTGGTCGGCTCGGAGGGAATCAATGCCGCCTCGGACAGCGCGCTGGCAGCCTCGCGCTGGATCAGTGGCGAGCGGCGCTTGTCGCCGAACTTCTCGGCGTCTTCCTTGATCTCGGCCTTGACCAGCGACTGCAGTTTGGCGCGCGATTTCAGCGTCACGGCGATGCGCGCGCGCTCTTGCTCAAGCTCATCCTGCTCGCCGCGGATCTTCATCTCCTCCAGCCGCGCGAGCTGGCGCAGGCGGGTCTCGAGGATGTATTCGGCCTGCACCTCGGACAGCGCGAAGCGCGCAATGAGACGCGCCTTGGGCTCGTCCTCGGTGCGCACGATACGGATCACCTCATCGAGGTTCAGGTACGCGATGCGCAGACCGTCGAGCAGGTGCAGGCGCTTCTCGACCTTTTCCAGCCGATATTGCAGTCGCCGCTGCACGGTATTGGTGCGGAATACGATCCACTCGGCCAGCAGGGTCTTCAGGTCCTTCAGCTGCGGCCGGCCATCGAGGCCGATTACGTTGAAGTTCGCGCGGAAGCTCTTCTCCAGATCGGTGGTGGCGAACAGATGCCCCATCAGCTCTTCGGCGTCGACCCGGGTCGAGCGCAGCACCAGCACGATGCGGCACGGGTCGCGGTGGTCGGACTCGTCGCGGATGTCCTCCACCATCGGCAGCTTCTTCGCGCGCATCTGCTGCGCGATCTGTTCCTGGATCTTGGTCGGCGAGACCTGATGCGGCAGCGCGGTGATCACGATGTCGGTGGCTTCGCGGCGATACACCGCGCGCGCGCGGATCGAGCCGTTGCCGGTCTGGTACAGCGCGAGCAGGTCGGCGCGCGGCGTGATGATCTCGGCCTCGGTCGGATAGTCGGGGCCCTTGATGTGCTCGCACAGGTCCTTGACCGTGGCATCGGGCGCATCGATCAGCCGGATGCAGGCGGCCGCAACCTCGCGCAGGTTATGCGGCGGGATATCGGTAGCCATGCCCACCGCGATGCCGGTGGTGCCGTTGAGCAGCACATTGGGCAGGCGCGCTGGCAGCCATGCGGGCTCATCGAGCGTGCCGTCGAAGTTCGGCGTCCAGTCCACCGTGCCCTGGCCGAGTTCCGCCAGCAGCAGCTCGGCGTAGCGGGTGAGCTTCGATTCGGTGTAGCGCATCGCCGCGAACGACTTCGGATCGTCCGGCGAGCCGAAGTTGCCCTGGCCCTCGATCAGCGGGTAGCGAAACGAAAACGGCTGCGCCATCAGCACCAGCGCCTCGTAGGCGGCGCTGTCGCCGTGCGGATGGAACTTGCCGATCACATCGCCGATGGTGCGCGCGCTCTTCTTCGGCTTCGAGCCCGCGTCCAACCCCAGCTCGCTCATCGCGTACACGATGCGCCGCTGCACCGGCTTCATGCCGTCGCCCACGAAGGGCAGGGCGCGGTCGAGCACCACGTACATCGAGTAGTCGAGGTAGGCCCGCTCGGCGTAGTCGCGCAGCGGCACGATCTCGAAACCGTGAAAGGTGGGGCGGATCGGGTCGGCCATGGTCAGCGCATGCGCAAGGGGGCCGCCATTATGCGGAGCGCGGCGAGAAGGGCAACCGGTGGGTGACCGGCAGCGTCGATTCGTCTCGCATCATCGGTCGCCCACAGGGTGGGCTCCTACGGCATGGGGTGTGTAGGAGCGCACCGTGTGCGCGACCATCGTCTGTTTGCCACCGTACAGACTGGGTTGGCTCGCGCGCGCAGCTTGCGGGAGCCAGCTGCGTCGCCGCAGCGTCCGGCGAGGCGATTTTCGCTGATGCACGAGCCGCAGATTTTTTCCAATGGCCGCAACTGGAGAAAGCCGTGCAACTTGGAATGATCGGCATCGGCCGGATGGGCGCGAGCATGGTGCGGCGCCTGATGAAAAACGGGCACGCCTGCGTCGTCTACGACACGCGGCCCGAAGCGGTGGCCGCTGTACACGCCGACGGTGCCGTCGGCACAGCGTCGGTGGAGGAGTTCATCGGCAAGCTCGAGCAGCCGCGGGTGATCTGGCTGATGGTTCCGGCCGCTATCGTCGACACCGAGCTCACGGCACTGGCACTGCATCTTGAACACGGTGACATCGTCATCGACGGTGGCAATTCGTTCTACCGCGATGACGTGCGTCGCGCCATCGAGCTGCGCGAGTCCGGCGTGCACTATGTCGACGTCGGCACCAGCGGCGGCGTGGCCGGCGAGCAGCGTGGCTACTGCCTGATGATCGGCGGCGAGCAGGCCATCGTGCAGCATCTGACGCCGCTGTTCTCGGCGCTGGCGCCCGGTGTCGGCAGCGCACCGCGCACGCCCGGCCGCAGCGGTGCGATCACTCCAGCGGAACAGGGCTTTCTGCATTGCGGGCCGGCGGGCGCCGGGCACTTCGTCAAGATGGTCCACAACGGTATCGAGTACGGCGTGATGGCGGCCTATGCCGAGGGCCTGGCGATCCTGCGCAACGCCAACATCGGCAAGCACGGTCAGAGCCACGATGCCGAGACCACGCCGCTGCGAGACCCCGAGTTCTACCGCTACGAAATGAACCTGCCCGAAGTCGCCGAGGTCTGGCGTCGCGGCAGCGTGATCGGCTCCTGGCTGCTCGATCTGACCGCCGGTGCGCTGCTGAAGGACCCGCAGCTCGCAGCGTACGATGGCCGCGTATCCGATTCTGGCGAAGGCCGCTGGACCATCCAGGCCGCGATCGACGAAGCGGTGCCGACGCCGGTGCTCAGCGCTGCCCTCTACGCACGCTTCGCCTCGCGCGGCGAGGCGGACTTCGCCAACCAGGTGCTCTCGGCGATGCGACACGCCTTTGGCGGCCACCTCGAGAAGCCCGACGAGGATGCCCGATGAGCAACCATCGGCGGCCCCGTTGAGCGTCGATGCGCGCAGCGGGCCGCACGCCGAACGGGCGCATTCCGACGCGCTGGTCGTGTTCGGCTTTACCGGCGACCTCGCCAGCAAGAAGATTTTCCCCGCGCTGTACGCGATGGTGAAGAAGGGCCACCTGACGGTGCCGGTGATCGGCATCGCGTCGTCGAAGTGGGGCGTCGACGAGTGGCACCGCCACGTGCACGACAGCCTGCAACATGAAGGGAATGAAGGCGGCATCGACGATCCTGTCGCGTTCGACCGTTTGATATCGCTGCTGAACTACGTCAGCGGCGACTACAACGACGCGGCTACCTTTACCGCATTGAAGGCCGCGCTCGGTGCCGCGGTGCGGCCGGCGTTCTATCTGGCCATTCCGCCGTCGCTGTTCGCCACCGTGATCGAGAACCTCGGTCGCGCCAACCTGGCGTTGAACGCACGCGTCATCGTTGAAAAGCCTTTTGGTCGCGATCTGGCATCAGCGCGCGCGCTGAACGCGGTGACGCAGGCGGTGTTTCCCCAGTCGTCGATCTTTCGCATCGACCACTACATGGGGAAGGAGGCGATCATGAACATCCTCTACTTCCGTTTCGCGAACTCGTTCCTCGAGCCGGTGTGGAACCGCCAACACATCGCCAGCGTGCAGGTGACGCTGGCCGAGGACTTTGGCGTCGGCACCCGCGGCGCCTTCTACGAAAGCGCCGGCTGCCTGCGGGACGTAGTTCAGAACCACCTCTTCCAGGTCATCGCGCTGCTGGCGATGGAGCCGCCGGCCTTCCAGAGCTTCGAGGCCGTGCACAGTGCCAAGGCCAGCGTGCTGCGCGCGATGCTGCCGCTCAAGCCCGCCGACCTGGTGCGCGGCCAATACATCGGCTACCGCATGGAGAAGGGCGTCGCGAACGACTCCGATGTCGAGACCTACTGCGCGCTGCGCCTGTTCATCGACTCGTGGCGCTGGGCCGGGGTGCCGTGGTACGTGCGCGCCGGCAAGCGGCTGCCGGCCTCGGTGGTTGAGGTGCAGGTGCAGTTGCAGCCGCCACCGCAGCGGCTGTTCGACGACTCCGGACCGGCCGGTGGGCGCGCCAACTACTTCCGCTTTCGCCTGCAGCCGGAGACCAGCATCGCACTGGCCGCGCGCATCAAGCGCCCGGGCAAGGAATTCGTCGGCGTCCAGCGCGAGCTGTACCTGGGCAAGGACGATGCGAACACGATGTCGACCTACGAACGCCTGCTCGGCGATGCGATGGCCGGCGACGGCGCGCTCTTCACCGACGAAGAATCGGTGCTGGCGGCCTGGGCCGTGGTGGAGCCGACACTGGCCGAGCATGCCCCGGCAGTGCCATACGAACCCGGAAGCTGGGGCCCCGCCGAGGCCGCAGCGCTGATTGCCGCCGATGGCGGCTGGCACCACCCGGTAGCCGATGCGCCGCCGCCGAACTGCCCCGAACTGCGCGGCGCATCCGCATCGAAAGCGTCGGCGAACGCGCCGATCTCGATCTATCGCGATTGATCAAACAGCCGCTCGACGAGGCTTGCACGATCCTGGAGTACCGATGAACGTCAACACGAAGAAACTGCACGATCTGGGCCAGAGCATCTGGGTCGACAACATCAGCCGCGAAATGCTGCGCAGCGGCACGCTTTCGCGCTACATCGCCGAGTGGTCCGTGACCGGGCTGACGTCGAACCCGACGATCTTCGAACACGCGATCGGCCACGGCAGCTCCTACGACGAGGCGATTGCCAGGCTTGCGCGACGCGGCGAGTCGGCCGAGGAGCTGTTCTTCGCCCTCGCGTTGGAGGATCTGACCACCGCGGCCGACCTGTTCCGCCCGATCTTCGCGGCGAGCGCTGGGCTCGACGGCTGGGTCTCGCTGGAGGTCTCGCCGCTGCTTGCCGACGACGCTGCGAAAACAGTCCTTGCCGCAGCAGCACTGCATGAAAAAGCAAACCGCCCGAATCTGTTCATCAAGATTCCGGGGACGCCGGCCGGAACCCAAGCCATCGAGGAATCGATCTTTGGCGGCGTGCCGGTCAATGTGACCCTGCTGTTCTCGCCAGAGCAATACCTCGCGGCTGCACAGGCCTATCTGCGCGGTATCGAGCGCCGCATGCAGGCGGGGCTGGATCCGGATGTGCGCTCGGTGGCCTCACTGTTCGTGAGCCGCTGGGACGCCGCGGTGCACAAGGAACTCCCGCCGCAATTGCACAACCGTCTGGGCATTGCGATCGCGATGCAGACCTACAAAGCCTTTCGTGAACTACTGGCATCACCGCGCTGGCTGAAACTTGCCACGGCAGGCGCCCGGCCGCAGCGACTGCTATGGGCCAGCACCGGCGCGAAGGATCCGGCCGCGCCCGATACGCTGTACGTGGAGGCTTTGGCCGCACCCGACACCGTCAACACGATCCCGGAGAAGACCTTGGCGGCCTTCGCCGACCACGGCATGATCGGGGCTGCGTTAGCGGCCGACGGGGGCCATTCGGAAGCGGTGCTCGAAGAATTCAGACGCGCGGGCGTCGACCACCAGGTGCTGGCCGCACGCCTGCAACGCGACGGAGCCGATGCCTTCAGCGCATCCTGGCATGCGCTGTTGGCGCGTATCAACGACAAGAGCGCCCGGCTGGCCGGGTCCGGCAACTGAGCCTTGATAAGGCTTTCGCGACGCCATCCAGCGCGTCTCGCATTGCCTGCCAGATCAAGCGGGCGAAACGCGCCTGATCGATCTCCATCTGCGCCATGCTGGTTGTCCTTCAAGGTGCGGCCGGCCACTGCCAGTCGCGAATCTCCGGCATGTCGCGGCCGTGCTTGCGGATGTACTGCGTGTGCTCGATCAGCTTTTCCTTCAGCCGCCGCTTCAGCGCCAAGCCCTTGTCGCCGGTCTGCGGCAGGCGATCGACGGCGTCCATCGCGAGGTGGTAACGGTCGAGGTCGTTGAGCACCGTCATGTCGAA